>Ga0326513_10001072_pt1 | contig 22425 bp, 30 predicted proteins | sample 2_2465_0518_D_FD_203654 | JGI IMG/M metagenome (GOLD analysis project Ga0326513, IMG submission 203654) | Bovine rumen microbial communities from UC Davis, California, United States - 2_2465_0518 | ecosystem: Host-associated > Mammals > Digestive system > Stomach > Rumen | place: USA... | reverse complement strand
TATTCTGATTTTTTCAAGCTTTCTAAGTACATCACTAACATTATTTATTTTCTTATATAATTCCGGATTTTTAGATTTTAATAGTGATTCAATATCTTTATAAGTGAAAATATTTTTTTCTTGTCTGTTTGATTGTATGTTTAAATCAGTACCATCATCAATAAAAGTATCTATAGGTGCATAGATGCTTTTGTTAGCATTTTCACTTTCTTTAACTTCTTTTAGCCACTTAATAAATTTTAAATCTATATCGTTTAAAAGACTGCTTTTAACTCCATATAATTTTATAAATTCACATAATATAGCAGTTCCTGGTATGTAATATGTCATGCCATCCACTCCTTTTATCTGCTTAAGTCTATCTATTTCAACCCAGCAGTAAGTTTTAAATACGTTCATCGTATACTCTATCTCTCTATTTACACCATTGTTTGCTTGTAATAAATCATTAATATAATCTCTCCAATGTGCAACAATAATTGCATCTAAATTATCATGCATACTAAGATTATAAAGTATATGTGATTGTATCAATGGCATATATTGTTCAACTTCTAGTTTTACTTGTTCTTTTCCTAATTCTCCTTGAAAATCGGATATTTTATCATAAGTGTTATCTGCTACGTTTAAGATTTGCGACCTGGTTATTAATTGTTCATCAAAATTTGCTACAGCATCTTTTGTTGTAGTGATTATTTCTGCAAATCCATCTGTTTTAATGGTTAAATCAATTGTCCCTTTAACATCTCCATTTTCTTTATTTGTTACTTGATAGGTATAAGTTCCTTTAGTAATAAGGCTTTGATATGCTCCCATTCTCTCTTTTATTTCTTCAAAGCCTTTAATATTTCCTTTATCTCCAACATCGATTATTAATCTATCATATGCATCTTTTCCTTTATTTTCTACATACCTAACAAACGCTTTATCACTAGAATCATCTAAATCTAATATATAATTACCAGGAATTGCCGGTTTTACAGCTTCAACTACAGCAGATTTCCCACCACTAGTAACACCAGTAACTATGATAAAAGTTCTACCATTACCAATAATTGCAGTAACCAATGCAAGAAACAATCTTGCAATATTCCTATTCTCATTTAATAACGTGTTACCTATAGTTTGAGTTATTAAACTGGTCATGCTACTTGTTGGCTTTATCTTTATGTAACTGTTAAAACCATCAAAATATCTTTCTTGCTGTAGCCGGTGCATTTCCTGGAAAAGCTTTTCATTCTCTTTTAATTCATCGGTAATAGTTGGCTTTATCTTTTCCAAGTGCGTAAACTCATTCTGCACAGATACATTATTTTTACTTAAAAAACTTAATTCCTGTTTATTACATTGCAGAATATCGATTATTGTTGGTATGCCATATTCTTTTATTGCACCAGGTTTTAAGCCCTCTAATATCACATTTCTATGTGCATCATCTATTTCATCGACACTATCAGATAATTCATCAAAGAAGTATAATAAATCAGATTCATTAAAGCTTAAGTATTTAACTAATACATGACTTGTTGCCAGTAATAAATAATGCCTACTTCCTTTAGTATTGCTCCAATACTTAGTGTATACTTCTATTAACTGTTTGCCTATTTCCTGGTTTATTGCCATTACAGAATCATTATCTGTTGCATCAGTATTCGATACATGATAATAATAGATGCTAGTAACAATGCTTTTAAATTCATCACTACAATCTGCCATGATATGATCTATACAAAAATTATTCTTATCCGTTACATAGAAATTTTTAGATACAACTATTTCATTTTCCAGATATGAAAAATAATAGTTTCCATTCCTGGTAACTCTTTTTATGATTCCATTGTGTGTTGCATCCATGAAAGGATATTTAATAGTATTAGATTTTTTATCTGCTTGCTCGATTTTTACATAGTATCCGGCACTTGTTATCGCAGAAATTAATAATGCGGTCACATCATCAATGCTTTCTAGTTCATCAAATGTTGCACCAGCATATACATTTTCATATGCTCCGATGATTTTATCATTTTCTGTTAGTGTTGATCCAGCTAAATGCACATTATGTTTAGTGAATTTGCTAAATATTTCAACAATTCCGTTTATAGTTGCTTTGCCATCGTTTGTTATAAATTTTGGTAATTTTAGAAATTCTTTGTTAGGCACGTTTGGATGCTTAAGCCATACATGATATTTGTTTGATGCGGTTTTATCAATTCTATATTTATTTGTTCTTTTGTCTAGTAATGTGATGAAGTTGTTTTTAATTTTTTCTGCTGTTGCTTGTTTTTCTTGTTTGAATGTTACTTCATCGCTTGCATCAGAATATCCATCAAAATCCAGGCACATATAGTCGCATTCGTTTGTTCTTATTGCTATACTGTTAAAATTGTTTCCTGGTTTTTTGGTTAAATCTTTGTTTCCTTTGTGTACTGGTTTTTTGTTATTGCAATATACGTATGATTCTTGTTCTAATGGTATTCCTGGATTTGTTGCTATTACTTGTTTTAATACTTTATCTGTATCGTGTACCATCAGCAACAGCCCCTTTAAAGTATTCTATTCTTGATATGCTTGTTTTAGGTATTATTACTATGTCTTTGTTGGTTTCTAATTCTATGTTGTCTGTTGTTTCGTGGATGGATTGTATATCTTTGGAGATATAAAATTTTCCATCTATTGTTGCTATTTTTTTAAGATTTCTGTAGTTATCTATCATCATTTATCCACCTGATGTTGCTTTTTATTTTTTTGTGGATCATCTGCGTTTTTCTTAATAAATTGTATTACTAAATACATAGCTTGTATTAACTCCCTTAAATCTTCACTAAAAGTTATATAACACCCCTCATATAAGAGCAAAGAAAAGCTTATATGTTAAACAAAGAAAATTTAGACTATCAAAAACTTTTTTTAAGCAAGGAGAACCGGTATTGCAAAATCAAATGCTTATTTTTGGATATGATTAAAGCATTATCATTTTTGGCTAAATTTAACCTTAAAAAAATTCTTGAATTTTAATATAAAGCATTCTAATTAGTTTGTGACAATGAATTTTTACAAAAAAATCACAAAAATTTCAGAATAAAAAAAGAGACATAGACATAAGACATAATAAGAACATCAATATGCTAAAATTATACATTATCGCAATAAACACTAAGAAATAATGCATAAAGTGACAATTAACCATAGACTAAAATAAGCATTCTAAAAGCTTATTTTTTATGTCTATGTCTATGTAAAAAAATAAAAAATTAAAAAGTGATATTATTTATTATATTATTATATTATAATATAATATATAATATAATAATATGCTTTATAACTCTTTATTCTCTTTTCTTTTCTGCTATAAATGACAATCCTTTTTTTATATGTAATTTCAAGCAACCGATTTTTAAAATCCTATTCTCCTTGCTTAAAAAATGTTGCTGATAGTCCATTTTTTCTTTATTTCATCATTGGCTTATTCTCCTTGCTTAATTAAGGTACAATTTTAAATATTTTTCACAATTTTTAGGCATTTTTCAATTCTATGTAAAAACATAAAAAATACATAAACTTTACATAGAAATTTTAAACATATTCTATTGAAATCTTGATTAAATTGTTACATTGTTTAATCATAACGATATGGATAAATAGCATTGCAATAAACACTACATCCACCACATTTAATTTCCTTGTAATCAATGTGCTGGATAAAGTCCACATCATCATCTGGATCAATAACCAATCCAGTATCTGTTATTACTGTATTTCTGATTTTCATAAAAGCCTGCTATATGTAAATTATTTATCAGTTCATTGTTAATAAGGAAAGTCAATAAAAAAGATAAATATCGCATTAAAATGATAGTTATTCTGCAAATACTTATCTTTAATTAATCTTTCCTTTTACTTTCCATTATGGTATTAGATTATATTGTTGAAGTAATGGATTCAATATATTAAAAACCAATAATGGATACCTTTTACTTTGAGTATCATAAATTGCTAATTTATAAGCACATTTTCCATCATTAAGCACATAAAACTTTTCTAAATCAGCACTATATTTTTTTAAATCATCATTGTATTTTTTAACAATTGAATCTAAGAAATCATTTAGCCTTTGTGCATTATACCTTTCCTTTAAAACAACAGTAATCATCAAACATCTTTTAAAGTGATCCCTTTGAATAAATTGCTTTGAATTTTTTAATGCACTAGCATCATCCATTCCATCTATAACTTCTATTGCTATTTTAGATGCATCATCCCCAAAATTGTTTAAAAGCACATTTTCATCTGTTAAGTAATAAATAAATTTGCTTTGTATCTGTTTTAGCTTTTCTGTATTCATTTTTATCACTATCCTTTGATAGTAATTATTAATTTTGCTTTGTAGTATATACTGCAAAGTTTTTGTATGATCTGCCATTATTTGTTGTGGCTTTTCCTTTGTACTCTATTTTAATAATCATTCCAGGTTCTATATTTTCCATTTTCTTGTTTAAGACTGTAGAACCTAATATGCTTACTTCTTGTTCATCTTCATCTTTTAAATGATGGAATATTAAACCAGAACCGTTACCCTTTCCAATTTCTGTTTTAAGATATTCTCCGATAATATAATCTCCTGGATCTCCTGGTTTCCAAGCTAAAGCATTATTCATAATATCATTTACTTCTACAAATTCTAAATTTTCCCATTTTTTGTTATTGTTTGTCATGTTTAACACTTCCTATTGTTTTTTAAAATATTTTTGAGATACAACATTATGTGCATCTTTATAATCGTTTCCAGCTATTATTAGCTTGTCTAATTCTTTTACAGCATCATCAATATCGTTTTTTATTTTGCCTTGTTCTACTGCATCCATGAGTTTTAAATATTCTTGATCTATATTGTTTGTGAATGAATGCACCAGTTCTTTTATTGAATCACAAAAATCTGCATATGGTTTGTATTCGATTAATGAATTATAATTATGAAGTTCCTTAATCCTATAAAGCTTATGCATTGTATCGTGTGTTAATTCAATTGATATTTTTGATTCTGTTTGTTTTTCTTGAATTTCTAAAGTTAAAATGTTTGATTTAACCATGCACTTATTCCTTTTGTTATTTTTAAAAAAATGATGATTTAGGATAATTCTAAAATATCCTTCAATAAATTAACCAATTTTTCATGGTCTACAATATCATCAAATTCTTCAAAATTTAATAAAAATTCTTGCATATCTGAATTTTCTATAGGTCTTATTTCATCACATGATATTAAATCTGATAGGACTTGATCAAGCATTGCTTTTCTTAATCCTTTAGGTATAGATACAAGAATAGGAATTTCAACTGTAAAAAAATCATCATCTTGTTCTAATTCATCTATTGGCAATACCATCTGTTTATTTATAATGTATGTAGGTTTTTCTTCCATTATATCCTCTCCTTAAATCAATTGGTATTCTGTTAGCTTTGCTTCTAGTTCATCATCATTTAGTTTGTTTAAATCGTTTAATGCAATTCTTACCAGGTTCGCTTGCGTGCATCCGGTTTTTTCTGCTAATGATTCAAGTTCTGTTGTAACACTACCTGGTAATGATAGTGATTTTAATTTTTTTCTTTTTGGCTTTTCTGTTGCCACGTTATAACCTCCATTGGATTGGTTTTAGCAATTATTTTTCACTTGCTAATAATGAATATGTACTGTTTTATTAAAATAGTTTACTAATTTTAATTATAGGAAATACCTAAAATTTATTTTATGTAAAAGTAAAAATAAAATTTTAGTAAAATAATCAAATTAAATATAGGAAAAGTATATAACATATCATTGATATAAAATTAAAACAAATCTCAAAAAATAAAAATAAGGGCTGGATGAAAAATTGAATATAATAACTCACAAACCATTAATAACAAGTGCTGACAAGCTACAAGTAGAAAATGAAGTAAAAGACATTGAAATATTAACAATACAAGAAAAGAAAAAAATTACAGTACAAAAAAGAACAATTAAAAACAAAACATATACAAGTTATGTATTAGGAATACCAGATCATTTATTGCACCTTGCTATGGATGATTTTTATGATGATATTTATGATAAAAAAGATGGAATAACAGCATTAGAAAAAATATCAGATAACACATACAAATATTTAATAACCAATGAATTAAAACCAGGACTAATTAAATTAAATAAAATAAAAGGATATGATATAAAAAACAAAACTTACCTAACAACATTACCAAAAAAGAAAATAAAATATTTACAAGCATACGATGAATATTTAGATGCAATAAACTATGTTAATGAAAAATATGATAAGGATTTTAAACCAAATTCAATTACAGCACTAATTTTTATTAACATTGCACCAGCTAACGATGAATACTTGCAAAAAGAAATTATAATACAACTCTATACAGATATAGATGATAAATTTAAAAATTCAATAGAATTAATAAATAATAAAAATCCAGAATGGCTGGATGTATTAACAGATACATCTAGTGGCTATGCATTATCCACATTCACTTAAATTATAACACATTTGGAAATTATTAATTTATTTTTTCATATTTTTTTATTTCATCCAATAATTGATGAACAATCCAGGAATATCTTATTTTAAGTTCATCACATAACGCACTTTGAATTTATATATGATAAAATGCCAGAATGGTATGATGTATTAAATACTGTAGGCACAGACTTTACACCAGTAATATTCGATAGATCCTATTGAATGATTTAACAGAAAAGAATGATAAGAGGGTATCCAATGCCAGAAAATGAAAGCAACACTAATAAATATGTGGATATTGCAGATGAATTATCAGATAACATTGTAGGCAACACCACATTATACGATTTGTTATCTGATGAAATGAAAGAAAGCCTGGAAAAGCATTTGCAAAATTCCAACATTGATAAAAAAAAGCTAAAAGTGAAACTGTTAAAATGATTATTGATTTGGCTTTGCATATGTTGGCAGTAAAACATCCAGTAGAATATAATTATAATATTTATAGGCTAATTAACCATGATGAATTAACTGTAAATGATGATGAATAAGAAAAAAGAGATCATAAAAAAATAGAAATAAAAAAATTAACGAATCATCCTAATAATACATAATTTAGTTATAACACTTTCTATAGCATTTGCAATTTGATAAGGAGCATAATAATGTTCTTTATCAAGATGAAGCTCTAAAACATTGTTTCTAGGTTTATAAGCTAATATACCTATACACTGTTGGCTAATAAAGGAATTTACAACATCTCTATCCAGTACATCCGCATACAAGGCATTTATTAATCCACTAGTAACACATATGCTGTTTTTATATCTTTTGCTTTGCTTGATTGTTATCTGGTAATGCTTATTAAGTTCCTTTGCTATTAGTTCTTTTTTTTCATTTATTTCTTTAATTCTTTTGTCTTTTATGTTTTTATAATCATCATCTGCGTATAAATCCCCCCACCATTCTATCTTTTCGTTTTTATCATCTAATATTTTAGCTATTTTATCATGTGTAACCATATTGCACCACCATTTCCTTAATTAAAATTTTCTGCATCTCCTATTGTTTGTTTAACTAAAGCCACTAACTGTTTTTGTGTTGTTCTATCAAATTTTTTATAATTCTTAAACGCTAATTCTATGACATTAACCATTTTTATAAATTCTGTTTTAGGCTCTATTTTATCAGATAACAATTTAAATTTATCTTTATTAGCTAAAACAATATCATTATCTGCTAATTTTTCACACAGCAAACACGTATCCAATAATACTAAGTTAATATCAAATTGAGATGGCATTTCATAAATGCTCTCATTATGTTCTATATATGATGTGTTTGAACTTCTTTGTTTGAATTTTAAACTGGCTTCTATCTGTGCTTTTTGATTTAAAAAGATGTTATTGTATACTTTATTAAATTTTTTTACTGCTTTAATATAAGCTTGACAATCTTTTAAATCATCATATAACAGTTCTATCATGTCATCAGACATACCCACATAATCAAATACTCTTTCATTTGCTAGTTTTAATGATCCATCTTTATTTAATTCATATCCCATTGTAACTTTGCCTTGTTTTAAATTATCTTCTATATTTTCCATATATTCTTGTAAATATCCATGTATTATTGTTTTATCAATTGATTCTTTATCTGTCATTTTTATACACTCTCCGTTTTTCCATATTTTTTTATATTTGCCAGTTGGTTATTAGTATATTAAGCCATTCTGGTATCGTGTCCTTATTTTCTGCTTTTAAGTATTCTATAAAGTCTTTTTTAATGTCTGCTTTAATATCTTTTATATTAAGCTTAATTTTTAGTTCGTTATTTTCTACTGCAAAGATTAATGTTATTGTTGCATTTAATGGTTCGATTTCGAACTTGTTTGTGTCTTTTAGATTGTCTATTGCCTTTAAATATTCATCATATGCTTTTATATATGGCATTTCATTTTTTGGTAATGTTAAAGGGCTTGTGTTCTTTTTGTTAGTTAGTGTTGTATTTGTGAGTATTGCATTATCGTATGTGTTTATTGTCTCTTTTATCTCATAGTGTTGTTTGTTTTTTTCTATTAGGTATAATGCGATTTTTCTTTTTGCTGTTGTCTCTGTTAAGTCATCGTTTAGTAGCATTTTGATATATTCCTGGTTTATGTTTATTTGGTATGTTCTATAGGTTTTATCTTTTTTCTTTGCTGTGGATATTGTTATTTTTTTGTGATCTATGAACTGTGCGTTGTCATCGTTTTTTATTAGTTGTATTGACGTTTTTATCACTTCTTTTTGTTTTTTTGTTAGGTGGTTATTTTTGTTAATTCTTATTTTGTGTGTGTTACTATATAAAGGTTCTCATATTTTTATACGAATATTTATAACAAAATATGAATATTTGTGATAAAGTATGAATATAAAATTCAAGAAAAAACAACAATAATATTAGAAAAAAAGAATAAACAATAATAAAAAAAGCCAATGTGATATTATGAACATGGAAAATGTTTTTAAATTAGCAATAGATAAGAAAATGGATGAAATAAAAGAAATAGTTAATGATTATATTGAAGATACAGCATCATCATCAGAATTATTAACAGTAGCAGATGAATTAAAAGACATAATAAAACTATTCAATAAATATGAAAATGAAAAGTAGCAAAAGCATATGAACAAGCCAAAAATAGAAAAGAATGATAAATATTAATTCACTTTTTCTTTTTCTTTCATCATCTCCAATAACGTATAACCGATAAGTGCATACTTTTTTTGCAGTTCATCGGAAACTTGTTTTAGATTAAAATTTTTATCTGTTAGTATGTCATTTATTTGTATTTTGAAGTAGCATAATTTGTTATCATAGAATGCTTGTATGTCATGGCTTATGCTGGAAATTTTGGATATAATATCATTTTCACTATAGCCACAATCATTATAAAGCTTATCATACATTTCATTGAATAATGTATGCTTAAGTATTATATCATGGTCTTTATATTCTAACTGCTGGATGTCGGTTGCGTTATCTATATTTTCTTTTAGTATTTTTTTACATAATATTGTGTATTCCATTAGTGATTGTCTCCTAAAAAATTATTTTTTTCTGTGATGATTCCCATGTTCAACTTTTTCTGTGTTTTACATAGTTATACTTGAAGTTTCTTGAAGTTTTGGATCTCTCACAAATTAGGCTGTTTTATTTTTTGGATGTAAATTTTTAAAACAGCATAATTTTTTCTTGATTGTGATGCTGGTGCAATTGCATCATAATGTTTTTGCCATTGCATCAGATAAGCTATCATTATTAAGCTTTGTATAGATTTGTGTAGTGGTTATATTACTGTGTCCTAATATTTCTTTCAATGCAGGCACTGGCATTCCTTTTTCATTAGTTTTTATAACTCCGAATGAATGCCTTAGATTATGTGGTTTTAATAATTCCTGGTAACTATCTTTATCATCTGCATCAGTTCCATTAATGTTATCTAATTCTTTTGCTATGCGTTGGAAGTGTCTTTCAATAGTCTTTGTAGTGATGGGAGTTCCTGGCTTTTTGATGGATTCAAATATATACGTGTTGCCTGGTTTGTTGTATTCCTGGATGTACTGCATTAATGATTCATAAACATCTGATGATATGAATATTGTTCTTTTCTTGTTACCTTTTCCAATTACATCTAATTGATATATATTGTTTTTATCTTTTCTTGCATCTGTTAGTTCATCTATTGTTATCTTAAGGGCTTCATGGATTCTTAAGCCAGTATTGAATAATAGCTGTATTATTTCTTTATCCATTTTTAAGATTTGATGTTTATGCCTGGTATTCTCTGATAAGATTTGTTGATCCAGATATTGTTGCACTTCCTGGTATTGTATCATGTTAATATATTTTGGTAATAATTCTGCTGTTTTTAGTAATGGTATTTTTTCTATTGGCATTTTGCATTCTTTTGTGATGAATTTTTTTATTAGAATCATGTACTGGTTTATTGTGTTGTTTGATAGTGTTGTATCTTTTAGTGTTGCCAGGTAGTCAATTAGTATATCATCAATCGTTTCTGTATCTATGATTGTTATAGCATTTTGTTCTAGGAATGCGTTAAAGTTATTGAATGCTGTTTTATATTTTTTCTTTGTGTGTGGACTTCCAGTAATTGATATTTTTTTTAGTAGTTTTTGTTGTTTTTGTTGTATGTCTTTTATGTGCATTTTTATTGCATCTCCTTTGTGTTGTTTGTTTGTAGCTTGTTTTTTGTTTCATCATAATATTTTTTGTCGTATAATAATACATTATACAACATCGTATTTATAACTAAGTATTGCAAAATGGCAGACAAAAAAACCAACTGCAATAAACCATAACAAAAAGTACAGCACCAGGAAAATAACAAAGAACAAACACATCATAACAAGATGAACAAAAAAAGATAACAGCATGACAAACCAGAAAATAAACAAGCCATAGCACATAACAAACAATGCAATAAACACATATAATATTTGCAATAAAATAGCACCATTACAAAAACACAAAAAAGACATAATACATATACACTAAACCATTAAAAAACAGAAAGAATACAAAAAACATACAATGCAATAAACAAACCATAGCACCAGAAAAAGCATAATATAATATATTGCAAACACAAAAATATTAACATACAAAAAAATCATTTAAACTTATTTAGCAAAGATTATAATTGTGGATCATGAACAAAATTTGCACCACTTGTTGATGCTGTTGGATGTGCAAAAAATGGATAATAATAAAAAGAATAATAAGAAAGATGCTAAAAATAAGGCAATAACAATAAGAATAGAACAAGAAGTATTAGAACAATTTAACAATAAACTAGAACTAATATATCACAAAAAGAATCATAGAAAACAAAGCAGTACAATAAACAAGATGCTAAAGCAGTTTAACATACAAGATACAGACAAGTTAAGAGCTTATTTGCTAAAAGACATATCAATAATAAACTTAGTGAATGAACAAATACAGCAATACCAATCAATAATAGCAGAAAAAGATGATGAAATACAATCACTAAAAGATGCAAGCAAAGAACAAATAGTAACACTAACATCAATACATGACAAGGAAATACAAGAAAAAGAAAAAAGGATAACAGCACTGGAATCATCACAAAAACAGTTAGAACAAGCAATTACAAAGAAATATCAAGATGAAATACAATCATTAAAAGATGCAATAAATGAAAAACAAACAACAGCAGATGACAAACTAACATCACTAGAATCATCACATAACAAAGAAATACAATCACTAACATTATCACATAACCAGGAAATAGAATCACTAACATCATTACATAACAAGGAAATAGAATCTCTAACATTGTTACATAACAAGGAAATACAATCACTAAAAGATACAATAAAAGAAAAGCAGACACTAACAGATGACAAACTAACATCACTAACATCATCATATAACAAGGAAATACAATCACTAAAAGATACAATAAAAGAAAAAGAAAACACAATGAAAAAACTAGATAAAACAATAGACACGCTAAATACACAATTAACACAATCAGAAAAAGATGTGAGAACTGCAAGAAGTGATTATAAACATTCAACAGAAAATTTAAACAAGCTTCAAGATGAATATAATGATATTCAAAATGAAAATAAGGATTATGCAGTAGCATTTGCAGAAATAAAAAAAATGTCTATCATTGAAAGAATTATTGCTAAATATCCTAAGAAGTTTTTAGAATTATCTGATGGCAACTAATACCAGCATGATCTATAAATCTTATTTTTTCTATTTCCTTTTTTCACATCAATATTATTATCCTTTTTTTATCCATTTTTTCTTATTATATTATACTTGATATAGATAAGATGAACAAGGAACGCAACAAAAAAGATAGTACACAAAAATCAAAGAACAAAGATAACATTAAATTAGTATGTCCTTTATGCCTTAAAGATAAAAAGACAAAAACATTAGATGATGGATATGTTGTATGTGCTTATTGTGGACTAGTAATATTTAAACAAAATTACAGCCTGGAAAAGATAGACGCACCAGGATTTAAAAAAATATACTTGAACAAGAAAAAAAGAGATGACAATGAAAAACAATGCCAGGAAAAGAGCAAACATCATAATCTTATAACTATCAATGAGTTCATCGAACAATACCATCATAGATAACTGGATTGAATTTGCAAGAATTATTGGATAATAAAAAAAGAATAAAAAATAAAAATCTCTTTTTATTTATAATAAATTATCATACCATCCCATATTATAACATCCCATTAATGCTAAAGGGAATTAACAGAGCATATATATTAAAACATACTCTGCTAATAATATGTTTATCTTTAACAATTAATATATGTGTTTATTTTCAGAATTTAATATTCTTTTCTATAGCCATTAGGGTAATATTTATCAAGGTATGCATTAAATTTTATTTTAAGCTCTGCAAGATTCTTTTTCATCTGCACGTATTCTTTTTGTTCATCTGCTGTTATGATGTAGCCATCGATTTTTGCTGTATCTCCTTTGCTTATCTTTTCCATATTATCCACTATCATTATTTTAGATTGCTAAAGCTTTTTTACTAAATATTCTTAATTCTGATGTATCACATTTAATAAATCCATAGATCACATTTTTATCATCATTGCATGAAATTATATGATGCTCCAATTCTTTTAACTGGCTTTCTGTTAAATTTTCAATTATTGCATAATCTTGTTCATTAACAAATAATGATTCAGTATCTGGATTATAGCAAACCAGGATATGTTTATTAGTGTTTATTTCTTGAATAATAGAATCATAATTATTTCCATCATCTGTTATTGTGTTTATATCCGTTACTGTTTTTATGTTCATGTAAAAGCACCACCGCATATTATTGCTGTATCATCTGGTATTTATCCATTTTTTTTAATATCTTGTTTATTTTATTTTCTAATCCTTTGTAATATTCGTATTCATCGATTGTTAATAGGTATCCAGTATATTTTGCTGTGTCTCCTTTATTTATCTTTTCCATGTTATCCACCATATCCAGATTAATTAGATATTTTCATTAAACATTGCACCAGTAAAATTTGTTTGGATCTATACTAATTCATAGGCAAACATAAAATATATCATTTTTATTTGAATAATGATATGACATAAAATTAAAATGTATCATTAGAAAATTCAAAATGATATTTTTTTAAAATTAAATATATCAAAATTATTTTTATAATGATATAATTTAATAGGAAAATGTATCATGATATTTTTTTTAAAATATTTGATACACTTTTTTTATACCCAAAATGGGTATCCTATATTAAATATACATTTCATAATTCTTTAATGCAAATTTCATTAAGCTTTTATCCAAGCGTTCCAATAGTTTTTGCAATGGTACATGGTAGTTTTTAGCAATTGCATCTATTTCATCAATTGTTACCTTTTTTATTCCATGTTTGTTTGTGTTTTCTAACTGTTTAACAACATTTGCTAATAATTTTGTTGCATCTCTTACAGCATCACTTAAATTTTTTGAATCTGGAATACTTGCAAGTTCTTTTAGTTTATCAATTTCATTTAGTCTTTTATCAATCTTTTTAAGCTCTTTAGATACTTTTTCTATAATTTCATTATAAGTTTCTTTTAGAGTTAATAAATTATCATATTCATAGCTTAGATTTTTATCATTTGCAACTAAATCAATTGCATATTGTTCTAGTGCATCTGCTGGTTTTATTTTATACATTTTGAGTATTTCCCTTGTTGTTTCACTTATTCGTGGATGTATTTGTTTGTCTTGTTTCATTCTTATTACTCCTAAAATGTAATAAAATATAAATACAAAAAAAGATAAATAAAATTTCAACGATATTTTTTTTAATATTTTTATTAATCTTTTTTTTAAATTTTTATTACACATATTTTTCTAGGATTTCAAAAGTGTATCATGATAGCCTAAAAAAAATATCAAGTTATTTTTTTATACATGATTCTATCATTTTCAAATTCAAATTGATATTTTTAATAATTAAATAATATCATTTTTAAAATTATTTTGATACACTTTTCATTATTTTAATATCATCTCATTTATGTAAATGATATAATCAGAAAAATCGGTATTAAGTGTATGATCCTAATGCTAGAAAAATTTTCATCATGCATTATTGCACCAGGATAAAATGCAAATATATATTATATTCTAATAACAAAAACAGTATTAGAATATATATTCCTGGTGGTATGTACTTATAGCATCTAAGTTAATTTTCATACTGGTAATATGACTATTAACTGCTATAATACATACTCATTTATCAATTACTAATTTTTCTGATTAATTATTATTTTGTACTGCATTTAATATTAATTTTATTATTCATAGTATCCTTTATGCATTATATCAAATACCAATGATTTAATGTTTATTACATCATAATATGAAAAATATTCTCTTAATTTTCTTTCAATATCCTTATCTTTTATTATAATATTTTTTATTGCATGGTCTGTTAGGTTTGTATCAATAGTTAGTTTTTCAACATAAATATCATCAAATCTATTTTTAGATAATTTATGAATAACATAATGATAAAGTATAATGGCTTTTTCTTTTTCATAATTAGAATAACGATATATTAAAATTAATAATTCCTGGTAATCGGCTCTTTTTAATACTCTAGCCATATGCACCACCTTATTTATCTATCTCATAGCACATTTCATTTATCACTTGTTCTAATTCTATTGATGCTATAGCCTCTGCAATTTCTTTCGTAGTATCTTTTATTTTAAGCCTATTCATGATAAAATTTAATGTGCTGTGAACTGGCTTGTTTGCGTTTCTTTTAGTTAATTGATTATGTTGCATTTGTATCACATCCATATTTAATATTCATCATAATATTCTTGTTCTATAGCTTCTATTTCTGCTAATTGTGATTCATATTCTGTTTGTGTTATATAGCCATTGTCATAATCTTGTTGTAGGTTGGCTTTATCCCATGCTATGCTTTCATCAAAGTACATTTTTATCATTCCTTTGTAAATTTTGGTTAATGTTGGCATTGTATGGCTGTTTTTAGCCATACAGTGCTACTATTTCTTTATAGCTTTGAGCTGATTGCAATGCTTGTTCTATTTCTTGTCTGTTGTCTTTCATTTTTATTATATCTTGTTCTGTGATGTTTAATCCGCTATTTAAGATTGTTTCTACTTCTTTGATTGATTTAAATTTACTTCCTATTAGGTTTAAGCACATTTTGTTTAGTCTCCTTTTTGATAATTTTTAGGTATTTTTAAAACACCTTAATTTGTAACTTGTTATATAGTGGTTTGTACCATGTACTATATAAAGGTATCTTAAAAGTACCAAAATAAAATATTAATAAAAAAAGAAAAAAACAGAAAATAACACTTAAACAAGCATAACATCTAAAACAGAATTTTTTAAATAAAACTCATTATCTTTTAAAGGCAAAATAAATCTAAACACATAATTAACATCAGAATTATCTTTCAATTCCTTAAACAACTTTTTAGATATAGTAAAAACATAAGAATTAACTTTGCTCTGCTTTTTAACAGTCACTGATAATGTATCATCTTTAACATACTTATCATGAGTTGCTGTTAATTCTATAGTATCTTTTCCAGGATGATTATAAAATGACAAATAAATTTTTTCATTGCCAGATAACATTGCATTGATATATTCTGCATCAGTTTCTGATGTAGCATCAAACGTTCTAAACTTTTCTAAAAGAAATACTAATAAATCGCTTGGTATATGTGCAACGTATTTAATATTGTTTTTAGTCTTTCCATCCTTATTAACAAATTTTGTTGTACTCTTATGTATTGGAGTATCTATAATTAGTTGCTGTTTGTTTTTATCTATATATCTCATGTTTTTCTTGGATCTCCTATTTTTTGATGTAAAATATTTGTATTGTGTTTATTATGTTTGTCTTAATAATAATATAAAGGTGCTGTTTTTATACCTTTTTAATTTATCAATCAAAAAATGGGAATTACAGGATAATCAAAAAATGCACATAAGCTACAAAGTACAACAAAAAAGATCCAATCATTAAACCAAAATTTACAAACAAGTTACATCAAAAAGGATTAACAACCAGAAAAAAATTATCCCATACTCCCATTAATATATCCCATGAGATAAACAATATTATCTCATAATTAATAATAGAACAAACCTAATACATATCATTTATGGATAAAACACACTACAATTACCAGACATAACAGCATCACAAATAAACAATAGCAGACAATGGCATATGTTCATTCAACTTAAAGTAATTAGCACCGCAACTTAAAGCATCCACAATATCATCATGTTTACCTTTAGAACCGTTACTATCTTTCCCATCAAAGCTTTCTAATTCTCTAATTGCCTTATGAATCCATGCCATATTAGATTGTTCATTTTCTACAACAAACTTTAACGTTCCGTTCTCTGCCAATCGTTTTAATTCATAACTCCTATACACTTTTGCCTCTGTTGGCTTAACAGATTGCACATCATAATCTCGGAAATTATCAAACAATTCATTAAGAAATATAGCAGATTGGCTTGCAGGCTCTTGTTCAAATATAGTATGCACATCATAACCATCATTTACAATCGTTTCTTTAATAATGTTCAATACTCCTAAAGCTTGCTTTTTGCCATGCTCCATACCATGCACATATAATATATCATTCTGTTCATCTTTAGATAACAATGCACCACAATAAAAATCATTCTGCTTTGTTGGTTTATTACTAGTTCCGGCTAAATCCCAGAATCTAAATTTAGGCAATAATTCTAATTCTTTAAATTTTGGTACAATACAGCATAAAGCAGAATTATCATAACTTTCATCATTATAAAACCAATCATGCCTAAATATATAATCCTCTTCCCTTGTCGGATTTCCTTGCATTATCATCTCGAATCGGTATGTACCTTTTCTTTTCCTATCCGTTACCAGATCATTATAATCTTTATGGCTACTCCATAAAGGAGTATTAAGTGGACGTTCTAAAATATCTTGTTCAACTCCTAAAGATAATGCTGGAAAATTCAAGTATACCCATGTATCATTAGGAATTTTGCCACCATCTGCTAATATTTTTAATGCCTCTTTGCCATCAATAAATGGTTCTTGTTCTAATATTAATCCTTGCAAGTCTCTTTGATGAAGTCGCTGTGCTACAACAATAATAATAGGTGGTTTGCCATCATTTCTTTTTCTTAACCTGGTATCAATACTGCCTAAGTACCAATCGTTAAGATTTTCTTGCATGGTAGGGCTTCTTGCATCAGATAGTTCTTTGATTGGATCATCAATAACAACAAGATTTGCTGGATTACCCATAATTGCACCATGAGAACCGCTGGCTAATAGTTCACCAGTATATGGTGGTGCAAACATAAAATTAGTTTTTAGTTTATGGTCTTGTTTTAATCGTGGTTTGAATCTGCTTTCTTTTCCAAAAAGATTTATTATATCTCTGATTTTTACACCATACTTTGTTGCTCTCTGCTGTGAATATGCTGTTAGTATTACCTTATCGTTTGGATTATTAACCATATACCAGCTAGTAAAAGCATCACATATTAAAACAGTTTTCCCATGCTGTGGTGGTGCAGAAATCATTATCCTAGAAACTTTGCCTTGTACTGCATAGTTAAGTATTCTTAATAATGGTATTTGCCATTTTAATGGCTTGTACATATCATAGCTTATTGCTTTGTACCATGATATTAAATCATCGCTTATAAATGTATTTTGCAATATCTTATTCATTTGTTCACTTTTTGTGTACTATTTTTTTATGGCAACAGCAACAGCATCACATACATCATCTCTATTTTTTTAGTATTCATCATCTTTTAATTCATCCTGGTATTTATCAATAGCATCAGAATTATTAGCACTTAACAACACATTAAAATTATTCACTAAAGCATTAATATTCTGTGCATCTATTCCATCATCAGATAGCATTTCTTCAAGATTCTTTATATTTTCCAGGTCTGCAATATTCATATTTTCTATCTTAGATACCAGATTAAGCAATGATGAAAATTCTTTTATATCTAATTCTGTGTTATCATAATTATCTGCGTTATTAGTTAATACCTTAATCAATACACTAATTAGCTTGCTTTTATCATCCAATCTTTGGTTTATCCGGTCTATTTCCTTGCGTTGTATTTCTTGATTTATCCTTTTTTGTTCTTTCAGTTTATATTGATTCATAGCATTAATTCTATCAGTCCATTTATATTTATAGCTCCATTGCCTTATTACTGTATACTTAATGCCAGTTTCTTTTGCTACAGCACTTAATGATCTATGAATGCCAGCATCTCTATATAGTACAAAAGTTTCAAATGATTTCATACTTTCTTTTAATCCTGGCATTCTATAAGGCTTGTTCCATGTTTGCAAATTATCATCATCGCTTATCATATTTGCGTTCTTTTCTGCCATATAATAGCCTCCTCTTAATTTTTTAGTTACCTTTAATTGTAATAGCTAATAAAACACAATAAAACTAGATATGGTTAAATATCTAGTTAATCGTTATATTCTAATGCAGTTCCATCAGTATTATCTATACCATCATTGGCATTATGATAATGTGATGGAACATTATTTTCTATCAAGTATTCTAAATATTCCTGGTAATTTTGCACCAGTAAATGCAGTACATCCAATGATATTTTGTTATCTTTATCGAATTTGTTAATATTAAATTTTGGATCATAACTTTTTATTGCAGTTATGATTGGCTTTATGGTTTCACTTCTTATTGTTATTTTTATTTCTTTTCCTTGTTCGTGTATTATTAATCTATCTTTCATTGTTTTAACATCTCCCATTACTTTTTTTAATATGATGCATATTGTTCTATTATTTCATCAGATATTACATTGCCTTTATCAAATAATGTATTAGGCTTATAATATTTTGATTTTTCAAACCACATATTAGCATATCCATCTGCGGATATTGTTGCTACTATCACATAATCTTTTACTGTTTTAAATCCTAAACTAATAATGTTCTTTTTTGGTAATTTTCTTTTATCATATGCTCCAATACTATATAATCTTTCAACATTTGATTTATTCAGATAATCCTTATAGGTTTTATTGAATTTGCCTTTCATTATAGGCTCTTTGCTACTAATACCTTTAATAAATTTACTGCCTACATATAATTTGTTTCCATCTGCTTTTGCATCCAGTTTATAATATTCATATCCTGGTGCAATTATTTTAACTCCGAGCTTTATTGCATCATCAAACAATTCTGCAATAGTAATTGAATCTTTAGCATGGTTAAGTTTCTTTTCAAAGAACAATGCAGTATATGTTTTTTTCAATTTAGCATTCTTTAATGATTCTAATGTATATGCTACAGCATGAGATTTATTAAAACTATAATTGTTATGATAGTTTCTAAACAATTCTGCATCCCAGCTTGTACATCCATTAGATTTCATAGTAGCAATGATATTATCTAATTTTTCTTGTTTTTCTTGTTCATTGCCTCTAGGCTTTCTTAGATAATCTGCATCTGCCATTGTTACACCATATTTTACAGCTTCTTGCATCATATCTTCCTGGAATATCCAACTTTCATTACTGCCAGTACGTATTAATGCTGTTGCCTCTAATAAATCATCAAATGTTTTTATTTCATCTTTGTGTTCTCTTAAATAGTTTCTTGCAGTAGACCCAGTAAATTGGCTAATTCCTATTGGATGTTGTACAATATAATTTACTAGTCCTTTGATTTCTTTATCTTTTATTTTGATGCCTTTATTGATTTTACTGCTTGATTCACCTAGTAAATCATATTTTATACCGCCTCTGCTTTCTATTTCTGCTAAATCACAATCGCTTACAATTTCATTATCTTTTGTTAGTGTTACCGGCAAATACTGATTAAATGATTCTGTGGATAATATTATGCCACCAGCATGAACACTTAAATTATATTTAAGGTCTATAATATCTGCTGTTGGATATTCTGTTTTTATCTTTTCTATTGTCTTATTGTCTGCTTTAAGTCTGCTATATGTCATTACTTTAGCTATATGTTGGTATTCTTTTTCTAATACTGCAAACACTTCATCTTTTTTATCATCTGCAATATTCAAATCAATATCTGGTAATAATGATGTATCAATCGTATCTGATAATATTGCTTGTTGTATCCTTTCAGTATTTAAAAATCTTTCAAACAATAAACCATACTTAATTGGATCTACTTCATGGAATCCAAGCAAGTAACATACCAGGCTACCAACTGCCGAACCTCTGCCACCAGGCACGCCGGCTACATCCTTAATAGTTTCTACAATTTCATATAGCAATATATGATAATCTGCTATTTCATCTTTAATTACTGATAATTCTTGTTCTAATCGTTGCCTATGCTCTGCATCGTTAATATTCAGTTCATTTAATCTTTCATAACAGTATGTTTTTAGCCATTGCCTGCTATGTTCTGGTTTTGGTATGTGCAATGAAGTTTCTATGTTATATGTTGCTATACTATCTGCGATGTTAATTGTTGTTTCTGCTAATTGTTTAGGTGCTGTTGTCATGAATGCATTGTTGGATGCTGGTGCGTGGCTTCCTTTTCTGTGTGCATATTTTATTGCGTTCCAATCATCCTTATTTGTTATATAGTGTACATCTCCAGTTACTGTTAATGGTATTCCGGTATCGTTTGATAGTTCAATAAGCATATCATTTAGTTTTTCTTGTTCTTTCAATCCGTTATACTGTAATTCTAGATAAAACTTGTTGAATATCGTGTTATAGTGTATGGCTAATGCTTTTGCTTGTTCGTATTTTCCATTTAATAATAGTGTTGGTATTTCACCACTAATGCATCCACTTAATCCTATAAGATTTTTACATAAGTCTTTATCTTTTTCAAGATTTGAATAATAGATGCCACCATTAACATATTTATCATTCCGTTTTAGTCCATGTGCTTTCATGTATTCAACATTTTTATTATGTAATTTTAATAAGTCCTGGTATCCTTGATAATTCCTTGCTAACAGTATTAAATGATACCTATTCTCTGATATATAGGCTTCTATACCAAGTATTGCTTTAATTCCTTTTTTTCTACAAAGATTATTGAATTTATACAGTCCGTTCAATGTTCCATGATTGGTTAATGCTATTGCCTTTTGATTGTGTTGTACTGCTGTATCAATTAGTTTTTCTATGCTTATTGCTCCATCTCCAACACTTTCATCAGTATGGCAATGTAAATTTACAAGTTCACATGATGTTGTTTGTTCATCTATATTTGCCTGGTGATTTGTGTTGCTTACATCAGATTGTGTTGTATCGTTTGTTACTGGTGCAATAATTTCTGCATCAATAGTTGCACCAGTATCATTTGTACCATCATCATTATCGTTATCATCGTTTCTATCTTTTTTAGGAAATAAGATTTTATTAGCACGTTGATCTATAAAACTAAAATCAATGTAATCTGCAAATTTTTTAGGTGGCTTTTTAAAATCTATTTTTTTATTATCTCTAGATATTCTTTCATGCTCTCTTAAATGATTTAGTGCGTATATTACATTATCATCACTTATTGGCAATAATTTAAATGTCTTTTCTAAATTATCCTTGTTTTTTTGTATGTAATATAATACATTGCCTTTTTTGGTATTATCTGCAAGTCTGCTAAGTATTCTGCTTTTTTCAAGCTTTCTAAGTACATCACTAACATTATTTATTTTCTTATATAATTCCGGATTTTTAGATTTTAATAGTGATTCAATATCTTTATAAGTGAAAATATTTTTTTCTTGTCTGTTTGATT
>Ga0326513_10001071_pt1 | contig 22425 bp, 16 predicted proteins | sample 2_2465_0518_D_FD_203654 | JGI IMG/M metagenome (GOLD analysis project Ga0326513, IMG submission 203654) | Bovine rumen microbial communities from UC Davis, California, United States - 2_2465_0518 | ecosystem: Host-associated > Mammals > Digestive system > Stomach > Rumen | place: USA... | reverse complement strand
AACCGCAGCATTATCATCGATTATTACCTCAAAGGCAAACGACAATAATTATTGCCTGATAGAAACTTTAATTATTTGCTGAATTGCTACACAATACTATTAACCAAGTGGAACACTTTAGATAAAAATATTCAACCTGCACTTATAGTCCAGAGTTCATTCCAATTAGTTGTATATTCCGGCGAACGATGGTTTTGAGCCATCATCTCACGCTGTTGCTTACCTTGAACCGCTGTTTTCACAACCGGTGAACCTGTACGACTATTGATTTGGTCGATTGTTTTCCAGAGTTTATTGATTTTCATAATATCACGTTCGTCAAACAAATCGGTCTGAAAATTTTTGTCTGATACAATATTCCACACTACTATTCCGGCTTTTTTATAATGAAAATTTCTGTTCACCCACGCTCGGCGCAAGGCTTGCACGGCAGCATCTGTGATCTGCAATGTATCGGCAGTCGGTTGCGGAAATTGAATCTGGAGTTGGATGAAATTCTGACTCTGTGAGTCAACGAACAGACTTGTGTGAGCAAAAACGAGCATGTGGGTACATAAACTCCTCTGACGGCGTAACTTACGCGCCACGTCAGCAGCAAATGTGGCAATACTGCCTTCAAGCGAGTTAAGGTCGGTCAGTCCATGGTCGGCAAACGAACGCGAACATGTAATCGACTTTTTCATAGGCAGTTCGTCGAGTCTTATACAATCTATTCCTTGCAGTTCCTGCCACGTGCGAAGTCCGGTAATAGTCATCTGATTACGCACCCATTCAGCACTTAACTGAGTAAAATCCCATGCCGTCCGCACGCCAGCCTGATTCAAACGTTTGACATGCCTACGACCTATACCGAAAACATCTTCGATTGGAAACAGACGGAGTGCTTTTTCACGCGCCTCATCGGTATTGATAAGACATGCACCTTTATATCCCTTATATTTCTTGGCATATTTGCTCGCCATCTTAGCCAATGTTCGTGTAGGAGCAATACCTAATGAAATAGGTATGCCGGTAGCACGGCGGACTGTTTGCACTATTTCTACACCATAATCATGATATTGCTCATTAGTCCGGCACATATTATTCAAATCGATAAAGGCTTCATCTATTGAATACTGCTCAAGCAGCGGTGTATAATGCGAAAGCATCGACATCACCCGATTGCTCATATTCCCGTAAAGAGCAAAATTGCTCGAAAAAATAGCCACATTATACTTATCGACAAGAGGCTGGATTTCAAATAGCGGTTGCCCCATCTTAATACCTAAATCCTTGGCTTCCTGACTACGAGATATAGCACAACCATCATTGTTTGACAACACAATGACAGGCTTGTCTTGCAAATCCGGACGAAACACACGCTCGCAAGACACAAAGAAATTATTGCAATCGGCTAATCCGTAGAGTTTGTGATTCATAGTAGGTTATCTGTTATTTTTTAACTCCGACGATGAATTGTATAAGTAACTACAAATATCTCAAATTGTTGCTCCTCTGTAACTTTAATTGGCTTGAATTTCGGATTGTGCGGAATAAGCCATGCGCAATGATTTTTCTCGTCCAACTGAAACTCCTTCAATGTATATTCACCATCAATCTGAGCCACAACAATATCACCATTTTTAGGTTGCAACATTCGGTCGATAATAGCAATATCACCATCAAATATTCCTAGTTCAATCATGCTATCACCGCTTATGCGAGCATAAAAAGTACTCTCTTTATGTCTGACCAATGCCTCATTGAGGTCCAATGTAGTTCGATAATCTTCAGCCGGACTTGGGAAACCGGCTTTTATAGCCTCGGAATATGGCATTGGCGACGACTGCCCAAAATCAGGTTCAAACAATTCTACTTTCATAATATTCCAAAATACGATTAGTTACCATCGTAGGAATCAGATTATAATTGGCATCGGCTTCAAAGATTTTTTCCTCCACCCAATTACCAAACTTATCGCAAGTACGCAATGTCTTGATTAGCACCACTTCCTGACCATCACGGACTTCGCTCTCTACAATCGTTTCAGTTGCACGATGACCATCTTTATATGTGTAGGTATATTTCTGATTATATATATTAGAGCCGGTGCAAAGACGCTCCGTAGGCATACCATTTTCATATTTAGTGCGCGAAGAATAGAATGTTACACCACTACCATTAGTATAGATTTCTTCTACCTGATTGCCATCTGAGTCGTAAGTATATATTTGCGCTTGCTGCAATAGCCCATCGCCATCAAATTGTTCAACCTTATGTAATAATCCACTATTATAATAGGTATAATTAGTCATCAGCCCCACTTGACCATCGGCTCCAACCTCAATCTGCTGCTCTAAACGCTTGTCGGCATTATAAGAATAATGTGTTGCCGACATAAGTTCGCCTTCAGGACTTAATGTTGTCTCCATGGCTAATAATCGGTCGGCTGTATAATTATAAGTCGTAGTCCAACTGCCCATCTCCGACTCCGAATATTCTTCGATAATCTGACCGACACTATCCCGCTTTACAATAGTTATCCACTCTACCATATTATCTGCATCCAACTGATAACGCATACTATCCGTATAAACAATCTGACGCACAAGCTGGTTGCCTTCATAAAACGAGCGATTGACCAACATGCCTGTCGTATCGAAATATAATTTGCGCTGCGAAACTTCGTCGGTTAGCATATTATACATCTGCTCATTGATAACAGCCACTTTGCCCTGCAATTCATACAAAGCCCAATCTGTCTGCGGCTTATCAACAACAACCGTTTTCTTCTTGCACGATGGGGCAAACAGCAAAACGGCACATATTACCGATATATATGCAATTAGATGTCTTTTCATATTTCAAATGATTAGAGTCGGAGAAATGATTTAGTGCTTTTGAATCCACTCCATAAGCGAACGCTCAAAATTATATCGACTTGGGAAATTGCGAGAAAAACCCCAGCCGTGTCCACCTTTAGGATAGATATGCAATTCGGCTTCAACACCATTTTTGGTCAGTGCCTCAAAGAATAGTATGGAATTTTTCACAGGCACTGTCTTGTCGTCTTGGCACGCACATATAATACATGGCGGAGTATTGGCTGACACATTTTTTACCGGCGAGAAACGTTGCATATAGCGGGCAGATACTTCGTCAGAAAACAACTGTTGGCGTGTAACCTTATGTGTCAGCGCGCTATCAAGTGTCAATACCGGATAAATCAATATTCCAAAATCAGGCCTACACTTCGGACTTTTGTATTGAGTCAGCAGACAGCCTGCCAAATGACCTCCGGCTGAAAATCCTATCACACCTATTCGGCTACTGTCTATACCCCATTGAACGGCACTATCACGCAATATCTCCATGGCACGTTGAGCATCGGCAAGGGGAATATGGGCATGACCATTAGGCAAACGATATTTCAATACTGCCACAGCCACATTGTCGTTCAACATATTTTCGGCCAACAGACTTCCTTCATTGCGAGCCGACACATAACGATAACCGCCACCTGGTAAGGCTAAAAGACAAGGTACACCCGATTTGTCAGGCAGATAGACATCCAAACGCGGCTGTGTGATATTATATATTGCACCATGGTCGTTAGTATATTCGGCTTCAGTTATACCATTACCACGCGACGGAGTATAGTCATATAGTGATACAGTAAATGTTCGACCATAAACCGAAGCAACCAACAAACATGATATTATACTTGCAATAATCTTTTTCATCTTTTGATAATCTGTTTTACTTGCACTCCCTGAGGTGTAGATATTCTTAATATATATGCACTTGCAGTCAAATCACCTAACTGCATTTCACGACCATGACATTGGCGCAACAACTTGCCATCGACCGAGAATAGTTGCAATGTGCAATCACTATCTACACCGACTACAAATACTTTGTCAGATGTCGGATTTGGATAAACCGACAACCATTCTGCACCGGTCTCATGCAAAGCATCAACCATTCCTTTGGCGCGACGCAAAGCATCAATATATATCTGACCTGAGCCTGAAAGCAATGTCTCTTCGCGCTGCAAACGCAAGCCTGTGAATTGATACTGAACGCCGTCAGGCATAGCAGCAAGCGGCAATACATGCGTGCGCCAACCTAAATAATCAAGTTGGCATAACTCCAACTGACGCACATCACCGTCGATAGAAAACTCAATGGCTAACGTATTGAACGAAAAATCACCATACACATCCATTATCAACGTATCATGCGAAGTAAAGACATAGTTCAGATAGTTGGGTATGAGGAACAATATATCATCTTGAGAATTGCCAAACTGATAAGAGATGGAATTACAACCTACTCCCTCATTCGGTATGCTTGTGTCAACACTTATATCATGCTTTACAACTCCACTACTCAAATCTTGAGATACTGACACAAACAAATCGTCCATACTATTGAGCAATTCAGCGTTCGATTTCTCATCGGCTGCGGTAGTAAAATGAACCACATGATTGTCGGCTAAATGAGTTCCGTCGATATCGCTCAATTCAGATTTCAGAGTTAATGTATATGCTTTATTCGGTTGCAAGCGGTCAGCCAAACGCAGACGCGCCATACCATAAGGCGAAACACAACCGTTCAACTTAATATCTGACATGTCAATTTTAGCACCCGAAGCGTCATCAACCAATTCAAACATATAAGCCGATGTAGAAGATATTAGTTGTTTGTCAAAAACAAAGGCGAAATCAGCATTGACAGGAACATCAGATTGGTTATCTGCCGGATAACTCATCAAGAGTCCTAAATACGGACGCTTCTTGGTTTGAAATTTGAATGTAAACTCTGTTGCCAAATGATTAGGGCTATTAAAGTCAGGATGACAAGCCGATGTAGATATTTTTACTGCGTATTGTGTTCCTACTTCATAACCATTTTCAGGCTCAAACACTAAGGTGCGCTGACTATTGACAAGATATAGATGCCCTTCAACAGCAGGAGTGATAGAAAAGGCTTTAATCACAGAGTCGGCAAGCATGTCAACACTGAAGTCAATTCTGATAGGTGCAAACAAATCTACTTCTTCCGAACTGCTTGGTACATAACTTTGTACCACAGGTCGGTCAGGACGTTGCTTGTTGAGCATCATGTCTTGATAAGTTATTTCGCCTTTAACCACTTGGATTGGCATTTCGAGTGAATAATAGTCGTTGTGCACTACCTTCAATGTGTAGTCGCCTTGAGCCACATTGCGGAACACAAACACACCATTATAGAAATTATCAGTCTTGACAGAATCAACAATTTGTCCGTTCTGCATGAGGTAAACCATTGCAGAATGTATAGGCAATAATTCATCTCGTGAGCCATGTATCTTGCGCACTTGCGAAAGCATCAGTTTGTTGTACATATCGCGCACCTGACCTGCAACAACACCATTTGGCATCTTTGCATTGCAGAAATAGGCGTTAAACGTCTTGGCAAAATTCCATGCTTCAAGGTATTTATAACCATCATTCATCAAACGATAGGCTTCAGGCAGATAGTCATGCATCGAACCTTCCGATATACAGCCCGGAACAGTCAGACCACGCAATGCACCATAGCCATCTTGCCAACCCAGCGACTTATTAGCATGCGACTTGTCGCCAAACACATAGTATTGCTCTGCCGACCATGTAGTGATTTGGTTTTTATACAGATTGTCGGCTATCAACGTGGCAATAGCACGACTTTCTTGTGTACATAATGCTGCCGTAGGATATGTTTGCTCGTCGTCAGTATCTGAGCCGGAATATAACTCAAGCACATAGTTGCTCAAACCCGAACCGGCATTCGAGTGGATGGACAGCATAAAATCTGCACCCCACGCATTGGCTTCGGCGGCTACAGCAGATAATGAACGATCGGAATACTTGCCATTATCTGTACGCGACATCTTTGTTTGAAAGCCTAACTGACGAAGTATAGAATCCAACATCAAACCTTTACGCAAATTAGTCTGCGATTCCCAAAAACCATCTTGATCACCTGCATTGAAGGGATAGAGAACCATATTTCTATCGTCAGAATCAAATCCTCCGTGTCCGGGGTTGATATAGATCTTGACATCTGACGGCTTGAGCATGAGTTGGTTAGTTGGGTCATAATCATCAACCTTACCGATTGGTGGCATTGCATCAACGAGTACAATGTCTTTCGTATCATCGGCTGTAAGATTTTTGTTAGGCGCAATCTTCATCACTTTCACGCGTCCGTCAATAGTATTGTATGCCACATGACCGCTCTCTGCATTGACGGCTGGATACATAGCCATCTCATCGGCATCAGTTAGCGTCTGACGCAATGTCCCGTCTATTGAAGCAATCACTAATCTCGACGATGTGTAATAATTACCATTGCTATTATCGTCCATACCCACAACATATCGACTACCATACCACACAGGCGCATTCAGATTACCCAGATTTATAATCTCTTTACCTTGCAAATCGCACACACCTGTACCCTTACATGTGTTAAACAAAATCATAGTACCATCAGGTGATAGCGACGACCAAACATAGTTGACATCTGAACCATGAGGTGTTAGAACGTTTTTTACTCCATTATGATATAAGTTGAGTTTCAGGTCTGAATTATCAACAGTCAAGCCGTTAGTTGCTTCTGACGAAACATTATTGGCTACATTTTCACTTCCCGAATAGGTTATCACCGTTCCGTTAAATTTGAACTGTGGGTAATAACCTTTACCCATTTCACGACGTCCCACAATGCTGAAATCGGCAAACGAAATATTCACCGCTAAAATGCAAAAAACGAGGGAGAGAAATATCTTTTTCATGATAATTTTAATTTACACACTATTAAGTCTGCAAAAATACAACTTTTTTTTGGTTAAAACAAACAAACACCGATTTTTTTACAAAAAAATCTATACTTAATCAATTCAATCAACATTATCAACTCAATTAACGATATTAACGATATTAACGATATTAAATAAACCGCAGACCTAACAGATTAAACAGATTAAACAGATTTACACAGAATGCAACAAAAGAAATCTGTAAAAATCTGTTATCTCTGTTTATTCTGTGAGCAAAGACATTCAACAACTACCGCTATTGACAATAATATCAACATAATCAATGTAATGACAATGGTATCAATAGAATCAACTAAATCAACATAATGACAATGGTATCAATAATTTAGTTGCAAAAAAACAAAAAAAAATTGCATAATAGATTTATTTAAGTTTCGCAAGTACATTGGTGGTAATTATTATCAGCGCATACGGCGTTAGCCGTTTAATGTTAATAGGAATCGACCGAATGTTCAATATTTCCCCTTATCGAACTGATTTTTTCGGGTGTTCGATACACCGAAAAAATCAAACATAAAGAATAAAGAGAGATGTCATATATCTATTGACGTTAAATCGCTAACGCGATAGGCGTTGTGGGGACAACATATTGTTCTAACATTCAATCGTTACGCGATAAGCGTAGTCATATAAAAGGACGTTGACAAGCAACGCCCCTACATTGAAAAAACGTAATCTGTCTTTCTACTAATAGTCTTGCTACTCAAATATAATTCACTTCGGGGTAAATGGAGATACCGAATTGAGATTTTACGGCTTCTTGAATTTCATTTGCCAAAGCAACAATATCTTGTGCCGTGGCACTGCCTGTATTGACAATCACGAGCGGTTGTTTCTCAAACACCTGCGCCCCGCCTATGCTTTTACATTTCATGCCAGACTGGCTAATCAACCACGCTGCAGGCACTTTTACTCCATCATTAAGAATAAAATGCGGGACATCGGGATACACCTGCTGAAGTTGCAAAAATTGTTCACGCGAAACAACCGGATTTTTGAAAAAACTACCTGCGCTACCCAATTCATCAACTTCGGGTAGTTTCTGCCTACGAATACCAATTATAGCCTTTCGCACATCAGAAATGGTAGGGTTAGCAATATACTGCAACGACTGGCGCACATTGCCATAGTCGAGTTGCAATTCACCATGTTTGGATAGCCGGAATACCACATCTGTTACTATACATGCGTTTTTCAACTCATTCTTGAAAATACTGTCACGGTAACCATATCGGCATTGTTCCTTTGTGAGAGTAATAAATTGCGATTTGGCAATATTGTAAACGACAACTTCTTGGATAACATCTTTGACCTCCACACCATAAGCCCCTATATTCTGAACCGCACTTGCACCCACTTCGCCGGGAATATATGACAAGTTCTCCAAACCTGCCCAATTATGATTAACGGCGTATGACACTAAGTCGTCAAATATCATACCGGAACCCGCTTTTAGTATCACATAGTCGTCCGTTTCGTCGAGAATAGTCAGTGCTTTATAAGCCGAATGAAAGACCACACCCTCAAAATCATGCACAAAAAGCAAATTACTACCTCTACCAATATGTAATATTGGCAGATTAGCATATTGCTCGGTCAACTGACGTAAATCGTCAGTTTGATTGTACTCAACAAAATATCTCGCTTTGGCTTCAAGATGAAAAGTGTTCCACTTCTTAAGCGAATAGTTATTTTCAATACGTATCATTTCACTCTTATGACAAAAGGTATCTTAATCAGCCCGATGAATACAGGCTCCAATAGCGTTAAGTCTTGACTCTATATCTTCATAGCCACGATCGATCTGGTCGATGTGGTCAATACGACTTGTTCCTTGTGCTGACATAGCAGCAATCAGCAATGCAATACCGGCACGTATGTCAGGAGATACCATATTATTCTTTCGCAAATTCATTTTATGGTCATGACCGATTACCACAGCACGGTGCGGATCGCAAAGTATGATTTGCGCACCCATATCAATGAGTTTATCAACAAAAAACAAACGGCTTTCAAACATCTTCTGATGGATCAGTACCGAACCTTTCGCCTGCGTTGCCACCACAAGAATCACCGACAAGAGGTCAGGCGTAAAACCTGGCCATGGAGCATCGGCAACAGTCAGAATACTGCCATCCATAAATGTTTCAATCTCATAATGCTCTTGAGCCGGAATATAGATATCATCACCACGTTGTTCAAGTTGAATACCCAAACGACGGAATATATCCGGAATAATACCCAAATTTTTATATGACGTGTTCTTTATTGTCAATTCGCTACCGGTTATTGCAGCCATACCTATAAACGAACCTACTTCAATCATGTCAGGCAACATTCTATGCTCGGTGCCATGCAACTTATCAACTCCATTGATTGTAAGCAGGTTACTCCCCACTCCGCTGATTTGTGCACCCATAGAATTTAACATCCGGCATAACTGCTGGATATAAGGTTCGCATGCAGCATTATAAATCGTTGTCGTTCCCTCTGCCATCACCGCCGCCATCAAGATATTAGCCGTACCGGTTACCGATGCTTCATCAAGTTGCATATAGGTGCCTTTGAGACGGTGAGAGTCAATGATATATGCCATACGTTCGCTATCGTATTTCATATCGGCACCTAAATTCATAAGCCCGATGAAATGGGTGTCTAAACGCCTACGTCCTATCTGGTCGCCCCCTGGTTTGGCATAACATACATGTCCCAAACGAGCCAAAAGCGGTCCTATCAACATAACTGACCCTCGCAGTTTAGCACATTTTTTCAAAAATTCAGGAGTCTCTAAATAGTCAGTATTGAGCGATTTGGCACGAAATGAATATTTGCCTTTTTGGATTTTGACAACCTCTACTCCAATATCTTGCAACAGCGATATGAGATTATTGATATCCAATATGTCAGGCACATTGTCGATAACTACCATTTCATCGGTCAGTATAGTAGCACATAAGACCTGAAGAGCCTCATTTTTTGCTCCTTGCGGCACTATGCTACCATGAAGTTTATGCCCTCCCTCTACTATGAATGATGCCATAACGATTTATTTTTTGTGATATTCGAGCAATCCTTCGATGGGAGATTGCATGATTGTTTGCAATTTCATTCCATTATCGGCAAGTACTTTGGAAAGTATATCTTGGTAGTAATATGCTACCGAGCCTACAAAGCCCACAGGCAAATCTGATGGATATTGGGCTACATTACGCTTGATAAACGAGTCAAAATTAGCATAAACTAAATCATATATCGCTTTAATATCCAAATGCTTAACGCAAAATTTAGATAGGCCTGCCAAATAGCGGTTAGGAAATGGGCGACGATAGATATTTTCCATTATCTCTGCTTGTGTGGTATTCATCTCGGCAAAAAACATATCTTTTACCTCTTGCGATATTTGATTTTTCAGCACGTCAGCCACCAAACGTTTTCCTAAAGCAGCACCGCTACCTTCATCACCAAGCACATAACCTAAAGGCGACACATTTTTGACAATCTTGCTCCCGTCATAATGGCACGAATTGGATCCCGTACCAAGAATACAGGCAATACCCTCTTTGTCGCCAAGCAGGGCTTTACATGCCCCGACAAGGTCGCTTTCAACGATGATTCGCGCTTTTTTGAACGAATTTTGCAAGGCTTCCTCAACAAAAGGTTTCTTCTCCGGCGTACAGCCTGCTCCATAAAAAAATACTTCCTCAATAGGTCCGACCCACAACAAATGAGCAATTTGCGGTAACAACTGACTCATGATTGTATTTCTCATACCATCACGGGTTTGATAAAAAGGATTGATTCCATCGGTATGAAACACCGATGAATCGCCATTATTTGCCAACAAAAGCCACTGCGCATTTGTTGAACCACTATCTACGATTAGTTTCATAATTGTTGCTTATTTACATAATTTTGCAAAAGTACTGAAAAAACTTTGTTTTTCCAATTTTTTTTGCAAAAAACAACGATTATTACGAAGAAAAAACATATTTTCTGCGATATATAACAAAAAAAATTGTCAGTTTGGAAAAAATTCATTAACTTTGTGCGTTTTAAACATTAAGTAGTCATGCATAATATCAATTGTTTTATTCCATATCAATCACCCGACCAAGCATCTGCCACTATCGCCACTTTAATGGCTGAACCATTGGTTGATAAAATTTTTCTGCTTTATATCGATGAGAACACCGATTTTGGCAATTATTCCGACAAATGTATTCCACTGAAAATTGATACACTGAAGAGTTCAGCCACTATGCGCTTAATAGCAGAACATGCAACTACACCCTACACTTTGGTGTTCACTAAATACACAGCCTTATCGTTTGTGCATTATGCCTTGCAACGAATGTTGGACATTCTGATTGACACAAGTTGCGTGATGGCATATTCCGACCATTTCAATAAGTCAGGCAACATCGTTAGTCAAGCCCCGGTGATTGACTATCAGTCAGGTTCGCTACGCGATGATTTTGATTTCGGTTCGGTATTGCTTTTCAGGTCAGATTCTCTGCACTTGGCTGCTGAACGAATGAATGTGGATTATCTTGCAGCCGGTTTGTACGACCTGCGTTTGAAACTCTCTAAAATCGGTGAGTTCGTACACATCAATGAATATCTCTATTACGACATCGAACTCGACAACCGCAAGTCTGGCGAAAAATTGTTCGACTATGTTGACCCTAAAAACAGAAGTGTTCAAATCGAGATGGAGCAAGTCTGCACTCAGCATCTCAAAGATATAGGCGGATGGCTTAGACCTGAGTTCAAACATATTGATTTCAACGCTGACGGTGATTTTCCTTACGATGCCTCAGTGGTCATTCCTTGCCGAAACCGTGTCAAGACAATAGGTGATGCCATACGTTCAGCCATCTCACAACAGACGACTTACAAATATAATGTCATAGTGGTTGATGATAATTCCACCGATGGCACTGTTGATGTGATAAAACATTTCTTAGACGAACAAGCGTCAAAAACCGATGAACAGGGACGTTTGATATATATTGCACAGGATCCCACATGGCATGCCATTGGAGGTAATTGGAATTCGGCTTTCCACCATCCACTATGCGGACGTTTCGCTATTCAGTTGGATTCTGATGATGTGTATGCCGGTCCTGACACGGTTCAGAAAATGGTAGATGCTTTTTACGAACAAAATGTAGCGATGGTAATCGGAACATACCAACTGACTGATTTCGACTCCAATCCTATACCTCCGGGCATTATTGACCATAAGGAGTGGACTCCTGACAATGGCAGAAACAATGCTCTTCGCATCAATGGTTTAGGTGCACCACGTGCTTTTTACACTCCGCTGTTGCGACAACTGAATTTTCCGACCACCAAGTATGGCGAAGACTATGCGGTAGGACTACGCATAAGCCGTGAATACCAAATCGGACGTGTCTATGATGTCGTTTACAACTGCCGACGCTGGGAGGAGAACTCGGATGCCAACTGTGATATTGTCAGTATGAACGCCAACAATTTGTACAAAGACCGCATACGCACATGGGAACTCAAAGCACGTATTACTCTCAACTCACGCAGATAGTCAATTAGACAGATGGAAATCAGAGTCGGCATAATGACAGCCGAAAAGATTGACTTTAGTCTATTCGGCAACTATACGGAACAGAATGTGCCCGATGGTACGATCTATAGACCATGCGATAATGATTGTTGCTTTGAACTCCATGGAGTAACCATTGGCATTGGTTTTCATTGGCAGCGTCAAGAAAATCAACGTTTTCATGGGGCGTTGCAAATCATTCAGCGTGCAACAAGCCAAACGGCTATCAACATTTTAGATATTGAAGACTATTTGGAAAGTGTCATCTCATCGGAAATGGCAGCCACAAGTTCGTTAGAATTGCTCAAGACACATGCTATCATATCCCGCTCATGGGCTGTAAATGCAATCAATAGCAAGTCGTGCTCACAACCTTCGACTGCAGATATTTCTCAGTCAAGGATTATGCGGTTTTACGAGCGTGATGCTCATCAAGATTTCGATGTTTGCGCCGACGACCATTGTCAACGTTATCAAGGACTAAGTCGGATTGTGTCAGACCTTGTTCATCAGGCAGTGAGTCAAACACGTGGATTAGTCTTAACATCAGATGGACAATTAGTTGACGCGCGGTTCTACAAATGCTGCGGAGGTGCAACCGAACTATTTGAAAATGTTTGGGCAAATCGACACCATCCGTATCTTATTGCACAACGCGATTTTACTGACAGAAAACTACCCGACCTGACCGACGAACAGACAGCCCGACAATGGATAATGTCAGCACCACAAGCCTTTTGCAATACCCACGACCGCCAAGTACTCAAGCAAGTGCTGAATAATTACGACCAAGAAACGCCTGACTTCTACCGATGGAGAGTTGAATATTCGCAAGACGAATTATCAAAGATAGTGCATCACAAATCGGGCATTGACTTTGGTAAAATTGTAGATCTGCGCCCCATAAGACGTGGTCAATCCGGACGACTGATAGAATTGCAGATTGTCGGAACTAAACGCTCACTCTGTGTAGGCAAAGAATTGGAAATTCGCAAATGGTTGTCAGCATCGCATTTATATAGTTCGGCATTTATTGTTGAACGCGATGAAAACAATGGATTTATCTTAATCGGTGCCGGCTGGGGACACGGTGTGGGACTATGTCAGATAGGTGCGGCAATGATGGCACAAAACGGGTATGACCACAAAGAAATACTGCAACACTATTTCCCCGACACCACGATTGAACAACTGAATAATTAAAGACAGATGACAATATGAAACATTTATTTTTAACGCTTGCGTGCTTTGCCACTTGTTTGCTGTATGCCGACAATTACTATAGTCAGGCTGACAACAAACAGGACGAGGCACTGAAAACGGCATTACATGATATTATTTCAGCCAATCCGACGCGATATGCTTTCGGATCGGGTGCACGACATACTTGGGCAGGTTTTTACTATACCGACCGCCGCGAGGACAATTCCGTATGGGATATGTATTCCAACGTAACCCGCTATTTTGGGGAGATGAACGCCTCAATAGAGGGTATCGACATTGAACATACATTCCCTAAAAGTTGGTGGGGCGGTTCGGTCAACGATGGCTATAAAGACCTGCATCTGCTCACTCCTGCCGACTATTCTGCCAACCGCTCGAAAAGCAATAATGCAATAGGTGTAGTAGTGGTTCCGAATTTCGACAACGGGTCATTCAAAGTTGGCAAAAATCCGGACTACGGCGATTTCAAAGTCTTTGAACCTGCCGATGAATATAAAGGCGATTTTGCTCGCATATTTTTCTATGTCGCAACTTGTTATCAGGATTATCCATGGGTTCTCGACAATTCTAAGTACGGTTCGTTCTACGCTTTGTCAGATAATTATCTGACTTTTCAGCCATGGGTTATTGATATCCTACTTGATTGGCATCGCAAAGATCCGGTGTCGGTCAAGGAGCGCAACAGAATGGAAGAGGTCTATATCATACAGGGCAATCGCAATCCGTTTATTGAATATCCCTGCTTGGTAGAATATATCTGGGGCGACCGCCGCGGCGAGGCTGTTCATTTCAACGATTTAGTCAATACCAGCAGCGATGAACGTTTTGATGTGCTCAACGACCAGTCCGGTTGTCAGTGCGTCATCGAGCAACCCACCCTTGTTCGCCCGTTATCAAATAGCGTGTTTGAGTTTGAAGAGGCCAGCCGCAATGAAAACATAACCGCCTCACTACGTGTCTATGCAGCGCAACTGTCTGAACCACTGAAATTTCACATAACAGGAGCCGATTCAGCCTATTTTTCACTCAAGCAGTCAAGTCTGACCGCAGCGCAAGCCAATAGAGGCACTAATATAGAAATCACTTTTAGTCCGATCTCTTTAGGACAACATACCGCTCTACTTCATATTGAGAGTAGCGAAGTGAAGGATTCTATTACTCTTAAAGGTCTTTGCAGCACAGTGTTTCATGCTTTCAACGCGACTGATGTTAGCGAATCATCATTTGTAGCACAATGGAGCGATGCCGAAGTTGAGAGTTATAGTCTTGATGTATATCAATATCCGATGCTTTGCTCTGACTCTTTGGCACTTGACTTAAACCCTATAACCATTGCCAATATCAATGCACAATACAAAGATAATTTCAGGATTACAGGTTCGGTTATAACCTATCGCTCGATGCTCAAACTTGGAAGTCTTGAGCGACATGGCGATGTCACGATTGCAGGACTTCCGCTTTATGAACACAACCACTTGTTAGGCTCTGCCACTCAATACGAACAAGACAACAAAAGTTCGCTGATAATCATTGCCGACAACGATACCCTTGCCACCTATCAATTAGATAGCACCCTGACCGAATTTGAAATCGAGTTGCCGGACAGTATCGACAACTTGCAGTTCGTACAGGGCGACACTACACAACGTATTTTGATAGGCTATCTGACCATTTCGACTTGCCATCGCAAGCCAACTCGCCAAAGTTTAGACGGATATCCAAAAGATATTCACGGCACCAATTTTAGAGTTGATTATCAGTTTGCCGACGAAAATGATAGTGTTTACTATCAAGTAACGCCATTCGGAGGAAAAATATCAGAAGAAATAGTAGTTAAGAATTCACCTAACGATGCACTTGAAATCAATGAAATCAATCGTATAAAATACGTAACGCTCGATGGTTACCTTCACTTATTCGATTTGGAACCGGAAAGCCGTATCAACTTATATAATAGCGTAGGTCAACTTGTTTACACCGGAACCAACGCTATGGATGAATGTCGCATACCACTATATAATCATGGTCTGTACATAATCCAAATAGACAACAAATCAACACACATAATTTACTAATTTACAATTTACTAATTTACAATTTACACTTTACTAATATGAAATTAACAAAAGCCTCTATTCCAAATACGCTGACATGCTGCAATTTTCTATGCGGCACAATAGCAGTAATGTTCGCCATATTCAATTTGAGCGAACCCTTATTGAATGACATACGCTACCATTTTGCGTTCGATTTCGATAATATAATCAATTCGCATACCATTGGTAATTATACTATCTCACTACTTTTCATACTACTCGGCGCACTATTTGATTTTTTCGATGGTATGGCTGCACGCGCGCTTAAAGTTGACAACCCTATAGGCAAAGATCTTGACTCGCTCGCCGACGCAACGACTTTTGGACTTGCGCCTACATTTATCATTGTCAGTTATCTGTACTATATAATCGAAGGCTGGGCTTTCATAGCACTTCTGATGGCTGTATTCTCAATCCTTCGACTTGCTAAATTCAACAACGACTCGCGTCAGACAACATCGTTCATCGGACTTGCAACTCCGGCTAACGCCATCTTTTGGGCTGCCGCAATAACTACTGTAGCCTACTTCAACATCGACTATGCCTACCCCAAATTCATGGGATGGATAATTATAATACTCACTCTCATTTCATCCTATCTGTTAGTTTCGGAAATACCATTTTTCTCTCTCAAATTCCACAACTTCAAATGGCAAGGCAATCAGATACGATTCATATTTATTATCGGAACAGCAATTATCATACTGACAGCCTTTATAATTGCACTGATTAAACCCATGAGAATTTTAATCATTGCAGCAATAGGGTGTACAATAATCTATTATATCATCCTTGCACTGATTGACGACATTATTAAACTTATAAGAAAATAAAAATACAAATAACACGCAATGAAACAACTCAAATCACCATGGCTCTGGGTTCCTACACTATATTTTGCTGAAGGTATTCCCTATTTTTTGGTCAATAATATCTCTGTCTTGATGTTTGCAAAAATGGGAGTTCCCAACGACCAGATGTCATTTTTCACTACTCTGCTCTATTTTCCATGGTTCCTGAAAGGATTATGGAGTCCGATAGTTGACATAGTAAAAACAAAACGATGGTGGATAGTAGCAATGCAAATCATTATGACCGCCATGATGATAGCACTCGCACTCACACTGCCTAAACCATCAGCCGAAATGATAGCATCGGGCAATACCTCAATCAGCATTTTCACATTCACACTAATCCTATTTATCATTACAGCTTTTGCCTCTGCCACACATGATATTGCAGCCGACGGTTATTATATGCTCGCACATAATCCAAGCAGTCAAGCCAAATTCGTAGGCATACGCAGCACATTTTACCGTTTTTCAATGCTATTCGGACAAGGAGTACTTGTCTTTATAGCCGGAGTGATAGAAGACAGGACTGGCAATATCCCGTATTCATGGCAGATTACAATAGGTACGGCAGCCGTCGTTTTTCTGCTTATCACTATTTACCATTTATTCACTCTGCCTCAACCTGCTGACGACCAACCACGTAACACCGACAATAATCCATGGCCAGAGATGATGAAATCGTTTGGAACGTTTTTCACCAAACGCGGTATATGGTTAGCCATACTATTTATGCTTCTCTATCGCCTGCCGGAAGGTTTTCTGATTAAGATGTGTCAACCATTTCTTGTAGGCACGGCTGATACGGGAGGTTTGCAATTAAGCACTAAATCGGTAGGTATATTATATGGTACCGTCGGTGTAGTTGCCCAACTATTAGGCGGTATTCTGGGTGGTATATATGCATCTCGCGTCGGACTCAAACGTGCGCTATGGCCAATGGCTCTGAGTCTGACCTTACCTTCATTGGTATATATCTATCTCGCCATTGCATTACCTTCAAATGAATGGATAGTAGGTACTGCCATCGCATTTGAGACATTCGGTTATGGTTTTGGTTTTACGGCATATATGCTATATATGATGTATTTTTCAGAAGGAGAGTTCAAGACATCCCACTACGCTATCTGCACAGCATTTATGGCTTTGAGTATGATGCTACCGGGCTTTGTTGCCGGCACGATACAGATGGCAATAGGGTATGAAAATTTCTTCTGGATGGTAGCCGCCACGTTTGTTGCCACCTTTATAGTTACCGCTCTCGCTTATCGAAAGATTGACCCCGAATACGGAAAGAAATAAGCATATAGACATTTTTTAACTTGTATGTAAACATAAGTTAATTATAAGTATTTTTAATATGAGTAAAAATTAGCATATATTTTGACAATTTTTATACATATTTATAAATAAAAAAATCTAATTTTGTGTGCGATATATTCGACGACAATAAATCATAAAAAACATAAAGTATGAAAACAAAATTTCTCTATTCATTGATGCTTACGACAGCATTATTATTCGGAGGTTGGTTGACGCATACAAGTGCGCAAACTACTGAAGGTAAAGAATTCTGGGTATCTTTTATGCGTTCAGATGCAAGTAACCCGGAAAACTTATCATTGACATTTTCCGCCAAGCGAGCATGCGAAGTTACGGTATTTAATGATTATACCGGCTTTAATCAAGTAGTTCAGGTTGAAGCCAATTCGATTGCAACGATTGAATACTTGAATAATGATAAGCCTTCATGTTATGTGGATGCGACCAATCAAGTCTTGACAGGTGCTTTACATATAACATCAACCGACACAATATCAGTGTTTGCTTCCAACTATAGAACCAAATCAGTTGACGCTACAGGTGTATTGCCTATTACGGCATTACGTAGTGAATATTACGTTCAGAACTTTCCTGCATGGGATCATAAGGAAAATTATCAAGGTTCACATTTTTGCATCGTTGCTATTGACGACAATACTGTTGTTGAATATACACCGACAGAAAGTATTTATGATAGTCAGACCGGTAGCAGATTGGAGGCTCACAAAACATATCTGACCGATACATTACAAAAAGGTCAAGTATGGTATGTATGGACTGGTGATGGTACATACGATGAAATGTCAGACTTATCAGGTACTCATGTTTTGGCTCATGACGGCAAACGTATAGCAGTATTTTGCGGCAACCCCCATACAAATATACCTCATAAGGAAGACCGCGACCATATTTATGAACAAGCCATGCCTGTTGATTTCTGGGGAACACAATTCGTAATCACAGGTTCGATGCTGACAAAAGATCGTGCACGTAAACTTGACTACGTGAAAATTACTGCACTGGACGACAACACTACAATTTACAAAAACGGAACAGCCTACGAAACAATAGATTTCAGCAAATATTCTAAACGTACCATCACTATGGAAGTTGATAGTGCTGATGTTTTTTATTTGTCAAGCAGTTGTCCGGTTGAAGTTTTTCTATATATGACTTCCAACCGTGTTGATGATCCAAAGGGTAAAACTAACGGCGATCCTGCAATGGTATGGATCAACCCTATCGAACAACAACTCAATGATATTACCTTTATATCATATAAAGTTATACCTCAAGGTAGCACTTTGCCTGAACACTTTGTGAATATTGTAACAGACACTGCAACAGCCAAAACCATGACATTCGATGGTCAAAATATTGGCAGTACATTTAAAGTTTTAGAGGCTATGCCTTACTACGCATATTCTCAATACTGGATTAGTAATGACTTGGAGGCTAAACAACACCATTTGAAATCAGGTAATGGCGGAGGCTTTATTGCACACGCATACGGCTATGGTGAGAAAGAGTCATACGCCTATTCTGCCGGTGGTGCTACAAAAGAATTGAAACAAGTGGTTACTATCAATGGTAAGGAATTTACAGCCGAAACAGATAACCAACTCTGTGGTGTGGACACTATCCACTTCCAATGCAATCTGAACTACGACTATGAGAGCATAACATGGTATTTCGGTGATGGTACAAGCGAAACAGGAAAAGCAAATAAGTACGATAAGAAATATGACTATGACGGCACATACCATGCAGCCGTTGTTATTGAACGTTTGAGTTCAAACCTCTGCCAAGGTCAGACAGCCAAAGATAGTATTCCTATCACTGTTACTGTAGGTCGTATGCGCATCAATGTTGACTCTATCGATCAGATGATTTGCGCCGACAATGGAAAGTTCCGCATCTACTACTCCAACCCAATGCAAGCCGACTTGTCAAATGGTTCGGTATTTTTCAATGAAACGGCTATCGAACAAGGCTTTACAAATTCTGACAACCTTGTATTCACCGACAAATATTTTGAAATCACCGTTCCTCAAACAGCCAAAGCCGCTCAGAAATATGGTCTGAACATAGAATTGCGTAGCGATTGCGGAAATGATACAATTGAAATACCATTCACCGTCAACTATCGTGCTTCACTCAATCTTGCTCAACGCGCTAACGATATTCTTGCCGTATATAATAATAAACATAATGAAAACGGCTTCAATTTCGTATCATTCCAATGGTATCGTAATGGCGAAAAGATGGAAGGTGAGACCGACTCATACCTCAATCTGCATCAGCAATATGACTTCGAAAGCGAGTTCTACGTATGTATGAAGACTACCGAAGGCGATTCTCTCTGCTCATGTCCGACAAAATTTGTCAACTACGGTGAAAATCCGGTAGAAGTATCAGGCGAGCAAACCATCAATGTATCTGCCACTATGATTGAAGCAGGCAAAGACCTCTATATCACAACCGTTGAAGAAGGTGAATATAGTTGGGTTGACGCTACAGGTAAAGCACTTGTTTCCGGCAAACTGCCTAAGGGCGGTTCACTCATTACCGTTCCTGACAAAAAAGGCTTCAGTATTCTTTCTGTTACAGCAGAGAACAAACGAGTTTTCAAGATTTTAATCAAATAAAATTCACGCCATCATGAAAAATAAATTTATCCTTTTGGCTCTTGGTGCTTCGTTAAGCACTACACTATTTGCACAAGAAGTCAATAATCAGAATAATGTGCAGTTGCCGCCCGACTCTGTTCTGCTCCAACTTGCAGCCGATTCAGTTGCGACACCTAAGTTTGTGGCTGACCCGCAACAAGTAGAAAACTATCTGCGCCTCTATGTCAAAGCCGGATATGCAGCAATGTTCGATAATATCGGTGTTGTAGATAAAAGTGGAACGGCTACTGATTTGTCCAACAAAATGTTGCTCGGTGGTCCGGGTGCAGGCATTGGTTTCGGATATGATTTGGAATACAAACTATTCCGTTTCAGTACCGGAGTTGAGTTCAACTATCTGCGTTCAACAAGCAAATACGCTTTCGATGTGCTACGTCCGAATATGATAATAACTCAGAATGGTACAGACATTCCAATGGACTACACTTATCGTTTTGGTTATCTCAACGAGACACGCAATCTGATGCACGTAGGCATACCTATTTTAGTTGGTATGCAGTTCGACCGCTGGTTCTTCATGGTCGGTGCTCGCGGTGGCTATAACCTGATGGCTAACGCAACGACTAAAGGCGACTATGATGTTACGGCTTTTGATAAGACCCTGATTCAAACTCTTGGTAACGACCCAGCACTCGGTTTGCAGACCTATCAGTTAGACCCATCGAAACATAAGATTGATCTGAAGCAACCTGAAGTATCTGTATTGGCAGAATTTGGTGTTGACCTCGACGAATGGTTACAATACAAACCTAAAAAGAAACGTAGAGGTCGTAATGCCAAACCTACTTTCAGAGAGAGTCTGCACTATAAAGTCAGTGCATTTGCGGAGTATTCAATTCTCAACTCCAATGCCACTGCTGTTGATGGTAATCTCGCCAAATTCAATGGTGTGCCAGTATCTGAGGTCAATACAGTATTTGCAATGCCGACAGCCAGTGGTTCTGCTGCCAATCTGAACAACTTATTTGTTGGTGTGAAATTTGCTATTCAATATCAACTGCCACATAAGAAACCTGTTGTACCACCGGTTAAAAAGCCTCGTACAGTTAAACATCGTGAGGAGCATGCACGTCAAGCCGTTACTGCCAAACTTAATGGTATAGTATATAATGCAGAGACAACATTGCCATTGCAAGCCGATATTATACTTACCGACTCTATCGGTCAGCAAGTATTCTCAGGTTCAAGTGATTCACTCAAAGGTGTGTTCAAGACCGACCTGCCTGCAGGCAAATATCATGCAGTCATCAACAAACAAGGTTATCTGCCTTTCGAAGAAGATGTTGAATTCTCACTTGAGGCTCTGCAATTCTTTATCCAACCGGTTAAGAAAGGCAATACATACGTTATTCGCAACCTCTATTTCGATACCAATCTGACCACTATTCAAGAGCGTTCAGAGGAGAGTCTGAATGAGTTGTTCACCTTCCTGAACGAAAACAAGAATATACGTATCAAACTTATCGGCCATACCGATGCAGTCGGTAAAGACGAGGACAACCAGAAATTGTCGGAGGGTCGTGCGCAATCAGTTCGTCAGGCAATGATTGAACGTGGTATTGACGAAGACCGCATTGAAGCCGAAGGTCGTGGCGAGTCAGAACCTATTGACACCAACGATACCGAAGAAGGTCGTCAACGCAACCGCCGCGTTATGGTTGAGATTCTTGACACCATAGATGGTGCCGACGCAGAGGCTACAGACGTTAAAGTTGTAGAATAATAGAATATAATAAATCTCAATTGACGAGGCTGTCTAACAAGTTTTGTTAGGCAGTTTTTTTATGTATACGATCGGCGAATGGATGTC
>Ga0326513_10001069_pt1 | contig 22441 bp, 25 predicted proteins | sample 2_2465_0518_D_FD_203654 | JGI IMG/M metagenome (GOLD analysis project Ga0326513, IMG submission 203654) | Bovine rumen microbial communities from UC Davis, California, United States - 2_2465_0518 | ecosystem: Host-associated > Mammals > Digestive system > Stomach > Rumen | place: USA... | reverse complement strand
GTGTGGGCGCTGGTGCGGGCGAAGGTGTAGGCTGTGGAATAACTGCTGAATAGTCTATCCAAGGCAGTTTGCCGTGTTTAGTCCACTTTCTGCTGTTGTAGCCTTTCTTTGTTCCAATGTTGCTTACTGCGGTTTTCTGTACGCCGTCAGCCCAAGATGGTGTGCTTTCAATCGCAAATCCATTACCAATATAAATTCCGGCGTGCCCATCCTTCCAGAGCATCTCTCCGGGAACAATATTGCTAAAATTATCTGAAACATCTTTGCAGACTGTTATCATTTTGTTTTCGCTATAGTCAGGCACTCTTTCAGTGCCATAACTTAACTGTGTAGGAAACTGTCCTTTGCTGTAAGCATCTCGTTCATCGTTTACAACAGTACCGCCATAATTTGAATTGAGTTTAGCACTCCATCCGCCCATACAGCCTTTTAACAAGTTCACGCAGTCAAAACCAAAAGTATCGTCCGAAGCGCTCATAATAAGGTTTGCCCTGCCTTTATTATAACTATTGTTATTACTGTACCTTGTACGGTTATTTCCGTACCCCATAGGGGCACCGAAGCACCCCTTGATGTACAATGTCTTGCTGTTAAAAGCCAACTCTGCTTTCTGCAAAAATTCATTTACTTTCATAAGCATTCTTCTCCATATTTTCGTGCTGCGCGATTATCCTCAATAATTCATTGATGCGCTTGCTTTGATTCAGCAGCCTGTTTAACAGGCTTTCGTTGTACGCCATTATTTGCAGATATTCGTGCCGCCAGTCAATCTCATTCGGCTTCACCGATGATATCATTGTACTCCTCCTCGGTCAGCCTTCCAATCTCATACAGATGGTCGATCTGTGCTTTGCTCCAGAGACCTTCGTCATAGTATTTCTTTGCCATTTTATAAACTGTTGCGCTCATTTTCAGCCCTCCTCTACTTCTTCGGCTACTTCGGGAGGAAGTAACTCGGGATGGTCGCATACTGCGATATAGTCCATGAATGCCTTGTAATCTTCGGCCATTGCGTTGGCATTTTCAATGTCCTTCTCCTGCCCGATGTCCATTTTGCTCTTTTTGATGATGATCTGATTGCTCATTTCTTATCCTTTCCACAGGCTATTGTAGTACCTGTTTAGATTGTAGATTAACTTTCGGCTATTGCCGAATCGGATTGTAGCCTTGTATGCCCGGAAATGCGCATCCACATCATGCTTTGAAAGACTGATTGCCTTTTTCTTCTTCATGATCGGCTTTCCTGTCATGGCATGAGCCACCATCCGCTTCAGTTTCTTCCGCTCGTGTTTGATTTTCCGTGGGTCTGCGTGAATGATAACTTTTCCGCTTTCTGTTAGCCTGTATTTGAATCCGAGAAAAATTATCGGATTCGCAATGGGCTGTATCTCTGTCTTGATCGGGTTTATTGTCATGCTCTGCTTGGCGAGTATCTTCTTTATTTCCCGAAGGCAATAATTGAGATATTCTTCGTTTGGATGCATCAAAACAAAATCATCCATGTAGCGGATATAGTATTTAATTCTCAGTTGCTCTTTGATGAAATGATCTAAATCGTCAAGAGCTGCAATCCCCACATTTTGGATTGTCTGGTCGCCGGGGCTGAATCCTATTTCTCCGGGATGATACCCGAGAGCCTGTTCAGCCATTGGATATGTTTCTTTCGTCATCCGCTTGCGGAATACACTTTTCGCATATTCCCGGTTCATGTTCGGGTAGTAGCCGTGTATGTCGACCTGCAAACGGTAGCCCTGACATCCGTGATGCCTGTAATATGCTTTCAGAAACTCTCTCAGCCGTTTTCTTGCCGGGTCTGTTCCTTTGCCTTTCTGACATGCGAAATTGTCAGGGATGAGGGATTTTGTAATCTGCGGATATATAGCGATGTCATTCAGCGCTCGGAGATAGACTCTATCTCTGATATGCACAGACATGATCGTTCTTGGTTTTGGCTCTGTTATTTTGAAATAACGGGGTTTTCTCGGAGCGTATGTTCCGTCACGAAGCATCTGGGATAATTCGTCAATCTCTGAAATATAATGATGCACGAAATATCCAACGGACGGCTTCCATCGCACTCCGCTGATTGCCTGTTTCATTTTCCAATAAATCACATCTTCATCGTATATATCCTCTTTTTGGATTGTTGGGGTTGTGGCTATGGCGCTGTTAGCATTCATCCCTTGGGATGTCTGCGTCACCATAGTATTGTTTAGACTTTCGTCAGGGATTTCGGTTCCTTGCATTTTTTCATCAAAACATCCTTTCACTATGTGATAGTTTTTATTGTTTTTTCAAACACAATCGGGGGCGCAATAATTGCCGTTGTTCGCGTTGTTGTTGTTGACATTGCCGGACGAGTTCACATTCCAGACATTGTTCGCGTTGCTCAAATTAGCGGAACGGCGGAAGACATTCTGCGCAGTTATCAACCTACATCCCAATTTTGCCATTTTGCATTATAATTTTTTATGTCGGATTCCATCCACGCTTTTATCATTACTTCCAGACGCTCAATGTATTTGTTCCAAAAAATGACTTTTCTCATTCTCAAATGAAAAACACCTTTTGAAATCATAATATCGCTTGTTAGCGCTTTGCATGTTTTGAGCGCTTCCTTTTGTAGTTTGTATCGCTCTCTTGCATCTTCCGGGGTTGCGGCCTTTATCTCGTTTGCCACTCGTATGTTTTGATAGATGAATGTGGCTTCACTCGTCAGCCTGCTTATAAGCCGGTAATGTATAGGGGTGAATATCTTCGGGTTGGATGTAATATTGTATGTATGCGTGGCGAGAGCAAGAGCAACATCCGCCGTTTCAAATCGGCTTGACTCTCTTTCATTCTTTCGTACCATTGGAATCCTTTCTTTTTATTCCCGGCGGTCAGGTGTGCCGCCGGGATTGATGGTTGATTACAGGCCGATTCTGCAAGCGGGGGCGCAATAATGGCCGTGGTACGCGCCGCTGTTGTAGACATAGCCGGACGAGTTCACACTCCAGACATTGTACGCGCTGCTCAAATCAGCGGAACGGCGGAAGACATACTGCGCAGTGTTGTTGTCAAGCCTGCGTTTAATTAGTCTTGTGTAGGTCTGTGACCTTGCAACGGGTGATGTTGCGCCGAGCAGTCTCTTGTAGTATTCCCAATATGCGCCCTCACTTCCGACTGATGATGAAAGCTGAGGCTGAACATACATCTGTTCAAGAGATGAAAGGAACACTCTGTCGTATGTCTCATCTACTCCACCACCATCTGTAACGGTATTTCTGCCTGTTACAATCTTTGTTGCTTTCATGCGGTTGATAATCGCAGGGTCATATCCGTGAAGGAATCCGTCTTTGGTGGTTGCGTATGCAGGCATAACATCCCATTTCTCTTGTGATGTCCACCATGAGCCTGCGACTGCGGTGCTGTTGAGCCACTGACGGAGTGCTGATGTCTTCCATCTGTTATGTCCGTAGTTGATTCGTGAGAAATGGTTGAGGTCGCCGCTGCCGTCCGTCGTTCCGAGTGATGTGCCTCCGTCTCCCTCTGTGACTGTAAGGGTTGCCACAACCTCGCTTGAACTACCGCTTGCATAGACTTTTAACGCTCCGGCTGCGAAAATAGATGCGGTTGCCGCATTGGTCTTGCGAATCTGGTATCCGGCAGGGATTGCATCGGCGATTGTGAACTGGCATTTCTTGCCGTTATCTCCCGAATCTGCGCTTGCATTCGCAACAAGGAAATGATATGTACCTGCTGCGAGTGTGGTTGCGGATTCAAAAAGCGCCTGCGGAGGGCTGAACGGCGTTCCGAAGGGAATGAGTTTATCCCACTCAAAATCTGCAACCGGGATGCTTTCGCCATCCTCTAACTGCGCATTCTCAATATGGCAGAGATTCCATTCGGGAGCATAGTTCGTTTCGCCGTCTTTCCATGCGAATGAAACCTTGTCGCCATAGTCCATAACTTCGAGAAGCTCGCCTGCATGGATTAATTCTGCAAGGGCATCAATGTCGGATGTCAGCGTTGCCCTTTTGTCCGATGCGAGCAGGTCGATTGCTGCGTTCTGATGCGAGATCAGATGGTTTAATGCCTCAAACTTGGCATTCAATGAATCCAACTGGGTATTGATTACTGGTATTTTAGCCATTGTTTATCCTCCTGTTTAATTATCTGTATTTACATAAAACAATCCATCTTCATCAATTAGGATTGTATTATTTACTTTGGTTTGAAGGTCGGAATCAAGTTTATCATTTGTTATAGCATTGTTGGCTACCTTGGCTGTCGTAACAGCTGAATCGTTTATCTTTGCGGTTGTAACGGCACTATCATTGATTTTAGCAGTCTTTACAGCGGAGTTAGCAATCTTGTCTTCGGTTACAGCACTGTCATTGATTTTCCCTGTCGTTACCGCACTGTCGTTTATTTTAGCCGTGGTAACGGAGCCATTGACAATGTTTGCTGTCATAACCGCATCGCTATCAAGTTTATCATGGGTTACAGCGCCGTTAGCAATCTTATTTGTGCTAATTGCATTATTAGCAACCTTCGCTTCGGTAACAGCATTAGAAGCCAACTGACTTTCACCTACCGCAAAGGGAGACATCTTTGCAGATGTTACCGCACCTGCTCCGAGTTTGTCGGTATTTACCGCACCGTCAGCAATCTTTGCTGTTGTAACTGCGCCATTATTGATTTTGCTTTCTGTTACTGCACTGTCAACGATATGCGTATCATGAACTGAGTTAGCAGCTATTCTTGATGCACTTACAGCATTTACAGCTAACTTATCGTTTGTTACCGCACCATCTTCAATCTTTGCCGTAGGTATAGTGAGATTGTCAATCGCATCACTTACCGCATTGTCGGCATAGTTCTTTGTGGCTAACTGTGTGGCATCGTATTTCTTGGTGTCCTGATTTGCGTTATCCACTGCAATAAAATCACCACTGCCAATTGCAGATGTTTCGGAAAACTCTACAATTCTTTTTCCTGCTACTGTATCGGCCATTAGTCGTTTCCTCCTTCAACATTGTCATTGTTTGTATTGTTTTCTTGTTCTTTTTTATCTTCACTGGCTGCCTTTTCCACCTTTAACTTTGCCGATTCTATTATCGGACGAAGGAAAGGCGGTAATTCTATTCCGGCACCAGAAATGTTCTCTAAAATGCTTATCAGTTCGTTACAGCATAGCCATATCGCCACGATGCAGGCAAATATGCTCTTGAATGGCATCTGAAAATGTAGGTTCTCTGTGGCATATAAAAGCATCATGTCAACGATTATCCCGACTACTACCAAAAGCCACATCATTATTTTTTTGATTATGCCTTTCAGCGATTTATCGGAAGTGAACTTTACGCCTTGGTATTTACAGCACATAAACGCCGTTATATAGTCTGCAAGATTAGCGGCTAATAAAAGCATTGCCGGTACTGCAAGAGCGCCTAAAAGGCTTGTAAATGCGGCTGTAAACGCAACCACTACTTTCTTTATTGTGTCCATCGGTCTGCACCTCCTGTCTGTTTCAAGTAGAACTATGGTAGAATAGCGTGGTGTAAATCGTTCCTGTTGCTTGTGATGTGGAGGAATTTACCACACTTATTATAACTTGTGTATTGCTATTAGCGGTAAGCACTGAAATAGTACCTGTGCGAAGATTACTATTAGCACAGGTTACTTGCACATAAGGATCATCGCCTATCTGTGCAGTCGGTACTGTAAGCGAGAATGCTGTTCCTGACTGTGCATTGACTGTCAGTGAACGCTTATTGTGATATATGTTGGTAAACTCTTTGCAAGCAATTTCGTCTATATCTGCACCATAAGCGTATACAGTTTTCCATTTCTTGTTTGACAAGCCCAAGTCAAGGTCATAGTCTGTTGCTGGCCTAAAATTGCCTGTTTCCCAAACTGTACCCGAATTAGGACTATCATCAAAACTTGCCTGCAATGTCGTTCCATCGCCGTAAATGTTAGGTAAAGCAGCCTGAAAACAAGCAGCTTCGTTTGATGCAGTCTTGTCATAAAACAGAACTTTTTCAGGGTACAATGAGCCTTCATAATTAGCGTCAGACAACTCACAATACTCCGAACCATAGTAGCCGCTTTTAGCACCATTAAAGCCCGAAGCACTAAACGCCGTTGAACTCATTGATGTGGAAAATAAGCCATCTGTTGCATCGTTGTAAGTAAGACTGATAACATCTATTGTGCCTGAATTAGTTTCAATATTTACAGAGCCACCGGTGATGTGGAAATTAGTCGCCGTCAAGTTCTGTGCGAACAAGTCAACAACATTTATCTTCTCATGTGTAACAGAATTATCTGCAAGTTTCTGTCCGTCTACATCGTCTGTGCCTGGAACATAGACATTGTCTACTCTCAGGTTGTTTCTCTGTTCGGTTTTATTGTACTTATTTGTATTGCGCCTTTTATATGCTGCCATATCCCCTTTTGCAGCGATCATTGTGCTTTGATTGAATGTATATGTTATATCTGTTATACAGGTTTTTACGGATACATTGTTTCTGTCCTTGAACTTTATGCAGTCCATAGGATATAAGTGCGGTAAAGGTACTGTCTGTGCTTCAAAGGGAAGATATGTATAACTCTTTAATGAATCAAATATGTTTGCGATTGTGGTCTGCTCATCGTGTATAAGCAGCGGATTGCCCTCTATATTTATTGCAATGCCTGTCTGATTATATAGAAAGCCATAATAGTTCATATTTGTTATGGGATTGACACCTTCAACACGTACTATCTTGACAGCGTTCTGTGCTTTCTTGGAATTAAACCTTTCACTCGTGGTAAGCGTTAAAGCGGATGTGCTTGAATACTTTTTTATAATCATTGTGTCGTCATAATCCATATAAGCATTACAACCCATTATTTCGCACAACCACTTAAAATACTGCCGGTATGTGTACTGTTCGTTTGCATACTGTCCGCTTGGGATATCATTTATTACAAAACTTGTGTTTACTGCATCTGCATAACTCTTAATTGTTATTCCACAAGCATTAGCAATGTACTGCATAAGAACGCTTACACTTGTAGGAAGGGAAACATTCGTAAAATCAGCAACCCTGTCCATTAAAATCAGCCTGTCATAAGCAACAAGATTGATATTTGTGCCATCATAACTAATCTCATCAATTATGAATGTTCCGTATGGTATCGGCCTATCTTCAAAGCCTTCAACGCTTAATTCAACCCTGATTTCGCCATCTTCAAACAGGCTGCTGTCGTACTTTCCGTCAACATTGTTAAAGGTTACATTCAGTTCGGCAGGAATAACCATTCCGATACCGATACCGTCTGTGGTTGATGCGTATCTGTTTATCGTAAGACCGCTGACAATAATATCGTTCTGCGTGATCGTGGGGTATGCTTCACTGCCTACATAGGTCAGTTTACCATCCACCATAGCAGTCATATAAAATGCAATAGAATTATCCTGAACCTTTATCCGTTCATCGCCTTTTTCTATGAAGATTGTTACCTTCTGTGGCTTGCCATCCATAAAGGCTTGTAATACATCAGAATCTATCGGGTACATACTGCTTTACCTCTCTATGATATTGAATGTCAGGTTGCTCCAAGTGCTTAAAAAGTTATTGTACATAGGTGCTGTTCTGCCGCCTACATAGAACGTTTTGGTTTGAAAAGTACCAGCTTTTGCATCAAGATAATTCACAGTCAAATACTCACTATCAAAAGCCTGTAAAATCTCACTCACAATGCTTGTGGGGATATTATTCCAACCAAGGCTTAACTTGACACATCGCCTAATCATTTTCTTGTGCATCACGCCATCTTCCGTTCTTCCGGCATCCGGCTCTGATACATCTTCTTCGCTCCACTGATAAGTGGAAGGAACGGGAATATAAGCCCCGTTTACAGTCCTTATCGGATTTAGTGCATTATATACAGCCATTCCTTTTAATCCTCCTATCCAAGTGATACCATAGCCTGACCTTCACGCTTGTTCATCTTTCCAAACGCTGAAACAAGACTTGCTGTACTAATTACTGTCTTGCCTTCCTTGGCTATCAACTGCCTTAACAGTTCGTTTTGCTCTCTGAGTATCTGATTCTGTTCCGCATTTGCAGTCTCTACACCGGCAGAAATACCGCTAATGATCTGCTCATTGTTTGCTACCGATGTTCTGTTTCCTATCTGGCCTACAAGCTCTGCACCATTCTCCCTTGCAATAAACAAATCACCTGTATCCGGCATACCGCCGCTTGCCATAAGGTATACATACTGCATATTAGGGTTAGTGCCTACTGCCTTACCGCTTGTGGTATCGGACTTTGTTGATGTAACGGTTGTTACATTCGCTGTGATGTCGATGCTCTTTGATGTTAGAGCATCTACTTTCTTCGCCAAAGTATCAACATCACTTGCACCAAACACATTTGCAGTGGCTTTTACTGTCTTGTCAGCCAAAGCAGATAATTTACTCTTGAATGTATCAAACAGTGATACATCCTTTGTTACTGCGGTTGCTGTTACGGTCTTATCTGCGAGGGCAACAAGTTTTTCCTTGAAGGTGTCAAGAAAACTGGTGTTCTTTGTGTCAGCGGTTGCGGTAACAGTTTTGTCTGCAAGTTCAGCGAGTTTTTCTCTGAAAGTATCAAAGAAACTTGTATTTTGGGTTTCTGCTGTGGCAGTAACAGTTTTATCGTTCAGTCTGTCAAGAGCGGCTTGCATTACATCAATCTTTGGTACGCCTACTGTTTCAGCAATAGCAGTTACGCTCTTGTCTGTTACTTTGTTCATTGAATTTGCAAGACTTTCAACAAGCGACTGTCCATTCACACTAACAGCAGTCCTTATATGCTTATCTGCAAGGCTCTTCCAAACTTTGGCAGTTTCTTCAACCTCTTCTTCGCCTTTTACCTTTGTATCAAGAGTTACAAACTTATCTGTAATTCCATCCCAAGTCTTTTTGATATTTTTAAGAGCATCTATCGCACTCTTTGGTGTGGCTTTCTTGCCATTTACTGTGAACTTGATTTCAGCCTTTGTCCATACTGCTTCTGATGCGTCTATCAAGCCATTATTGATAAGTTCCTGCTCCCAATACCGCAGTTCATCTTTCATCTTTTCCTGTTGCATACTCCAAAGAGCCTTTGCTTCTGTTGGTGTTACCTCTGTTGTCATTCCAAGCATATCACCAAGGTTAGTATCGGCTACTCTGTTCATCAGGCCATCTGCGGCATCGCCTAAGCCTAAAACATTGTTGTTATACAGCCAGTTTCCAAGTTTATATCCAAAGTATGATGCGGCTGCTACTCCCATAGCACCGCCTATAATCTTGCCTATTGTATTTCCCGCTGTGGTTGCAGCAGCAGCAACGCCTTCACCGGCAGCGGCATCGGTAACGCCACCCGCTAAAACACTTGAAAGTGTACTTGTAATAAGTCCTGTTACACTCGTTCCTTTGAGTGCGGCTGTTATCTTTAATGCAATAGCGCCACCAACGGCAAGGCCAAGGAAAAAGTTCTTTTCTATCAAGCCTTTAAGGGCATCAAGAGCGGCTTTTATGGCATCAAATAATAACTGAGCAAGACCACTGAGCATTTCTACCCAGTCTATTTCTTCAAGCAGTTCACCTATTCTCTTTCCGATAAGTTCAAAATCTGTGTTCTTAAAGAATGTATGTACTAACTGAATAGCACCAATGATCGTGTCGCTTATGGTCTGTCCGAGTTCTTTGGTATTCATCTCATTAAAGAAGCCTGTTATTCCATCGCCAAGGAACTTGCCGACTGGATCCCAATGCACAGTCTTAATAAATGTGTGCAGTGTACCGACGCCAAAATTGATTGCATTCGCTATGGTGCTGCCAAAGCTGCGGCCTAAACCTTCAACCTCAACGAAACCATTTATCAAAGTTCCGAGTGATTGTGAGAACTGACTGCCCTTTGCATTGATGTCGCTCCAAGGAATATTGTCAAGGCCGGTCTTTATGCCCTCACCAATTGATGCACCTATGCTTGTAAAGTCTGCATTGTTCCAGGCATCAATAACTGCTTCTACCCATTGTGCGGTTTCTGTCTTTACGGTTTCTTCCGTAAACATCTTGGAATAGTCAAGAGCATCACTTACAGCGCCGCCAGAACTGCTTGAATTGTCGTTTAAGGGGTTTAATTCATCAAAGCCAAGGATTGTAGCCTTCCACTTTTTAGCGGCCTTATTCGCATCGTCAGCGGCTTCTGCATACTCCACTGGGTACTTGACTGCCTTTGTCCAAGTATCAGCGCCTGTCAGGCTTGCTATGGTCTCATTTACCACATTAAGCAGTCCAACAAACTTATCTGTAAGAAGGTCTATTGCCGGTGCTAAACTGTTAATTATAGGCGCTGCCATCGCACCTAATGAGTTTTTAGCATACAGAGCATCAGTAGCAAGCAAATCCATAGAAGCGGCAAATTCGCCGTTTATAGCCTTGCTATACTGATACAGATTTTCCATACCCTCTTTGAAGCCTTGACTGATTTCTTTTAATGCAGTACGGATAGCACGATAAAGGGCTACTCGCTTTATTGATGCAAAGAAATTGCCAAGTCGTTTTGTGGTATCAGAAATGCTCTTGCCAACACGCCTAAAAGGCAGCAAAGCAATGTTTAATCCAAGTTTACCTGTACTGCGTGCTAACTTTTCAATGCCAAGTGCGGCTCCGCTGACAGTCTTTGCAAACTCTTTATTACTGTCTGTTACTCTTTCAACCTTCGGCTCTACCGCATCAAGTTCAGCATTCATCTTCTTTAATTCTTCTACCCATGCCGCCTCGCTTATCTTCCCACTCTCTAACTGTGTTGTAAGTTTGCGGATTGTAGCAGAATACTTTGAACCCGATGCGTCTACTCTGTCATACATAGCCTGTATTTCAGAGTTCTTCTGTATCATCTCATCGTACTTTGATACGACTGTTTCTGTTTCAGCTGTAATGCCATTGTCTTTGCCAACACCTGTTATCCTTGGTGCTTTTATATTGCCTACATCAGCAAGTTTCTTATAAGCGTTTGCGAGTTCTTCCACCTTGGAAAAATCAACACCCTTTAAGCAGTCAGCGGCATAGCCAAGGTTGACAACGCTATCGGCAAGTTGTTTGGATATCTTGATTTCACCAATGTGCTTTAATTTCTCAAACGATCTTACAAAATCATCCAATTTAGAGGTTTCATTAAAGCCAAAAGACGCATTGATAACCTTTGACAGTTTCTCAACTTTCACAATCAGTCTTTCAAGGCCTTTTTCAGCCTGTGCGGTACTCGCTGTCGCATTTATCTTTATGCTGTCCACTGTTGCTTCTGACATTTCATTCCACCTCCTTTACTTGACTTTCTTGCCTTCCATATATGCTTTCATAGCAAGCATTTCTTTCTTTTCGTCTAATTCCTTTTTAGCCTTTATTTCCTCTTTGGTTAAGGCATAAGGCTGTGAAGGATAGGGCAGCGGTTTCGTGGGCTTGGTTGAAAATCTGAACATAGGCGAAGCGTCAAGTAAGGCTTCGTAATAGTACATACCTTGCAGCCACATTTCATAATTCCGCTGTTTATTCTTTATCTTTTGTGTTTCACGATAATCACGGACAAGCGAAGCATTGCCATTCCAGTATTCATCGTATGTCATACCCATTGCCATATATTCAGGACACATCTTTTCAAAGTATTCTGAATATGACAAAGGGGCGGATTTTCCGTCCTCCGCCCCTAAAATATCGTCTATATTCTGGCAGTCAGCGTCTACTCGCTCACTGCCCACGTTGCGTTTCCCGAACCTTCCTCCGGGTCATCAGTTATCTCGTCATACATTGCGTTAAGTGGTTCAGTAAACATCCCGATCAGCACGCTTACAAGTTCTTCTTTGTTTTTGAGCGTCTTGTAAATCTCCATGACATCTGCTTTCTTTGCTTTCGGATGATGTGCTATAAACGCGCCTTCAAAGAGTTCCGGCAATGCAAGAACGGCCTTTGCTCCTTTGAGATCGCTTATCTCAAAACCATTGTCAAGCATAATCTTTACAGACTTTCTTGTGTATTCAAGGGTGTACTCTTTTCCTTCTTTTGTTGTGATGTTGATAACTTTCGCCATAATTTTTTTCCCCATTCTTTAATTTATATTTGTTTGTTTACTATGATACAGTTACAAGACAGGTATCATATGCGTTCTCTGAACCCTTGGTTGCTACTGCTGTGATTACACAAACACCTACTGCAACGCCAGTGACAGTTCCGTTAGAAACGGTAGCAACGCCGGTTGCAGAAGATGACCAGGTAACAGTCGCATCGGAAGGATTCTTGGTAGCGGTAAGTGCTACACTGCCGGTTCCTGTAATGGTTACTGAATGCTTGTCAAGTGTTACGGTAACACCGCCAGCAAATCCAACAACGCTTGAAGGAACGATGCAGATTGTCATTTCGTGTACTGCATTTACGTCTGCGCCATTAAGCCATACGGAAAGAGTACCGTCAAAACTGAACTTGCCCCATTCGCCGGTAGGTGTAGCCTTTGCTCCGGGATTGTCAAGACCACCAAGCCATACTGCATAATGCTTCTCAATGTGTTCAAGTTCTTTAAGGTTTGCGTAAACCTCAGGGTCATAGTTGGCAGTAAATACCTTATTGGGGTTATCCTGCAAGCCTTCAATGTAAGTTCTCTGAGGGTCTGACAGGTCTGTGGTTTCAAGCTGTTCAGGCTCGTCTCCCATATCAGGTGTGGTCTTGATAGGACAAACCTGTGTCCAGTTTGAGCCATCATCAGACATCATCAGAAATGATTTATATGTGCTGTGTGCCATTTTAATTTACCTCCTGTAAATTATTCCGTTTTTTGCCACGGTAGCACTGTATCTGCCCATTTTTCGGTATTTAGTGCTATCGTCTTGTGTGAATGGTTCAGCAAGTACCCTTGCAAATCCCCACTCTATGAATACATTGTCTACAATGTCAAAAATTGCTTTCGCTTCGGCTTTCCTTCCGGCTCTTTTGTTGGAATAAACATTCACATCAAAAGCAATCGTAGCGTGGTTCTCATAGCTATTACTATCAATAGTGCTTGTTAGCGTGGAGTTACCAGTTTCTGCAACGCTTACGAAAGGGAACTCTGCCGGGTCAAGGTTTAAGGTTGATTCAATCTTCGCATTTGGGTACTCGGCAATAACCGCATTGTAGACCTCGTTAAAGACCTGATATTCTATGTCAATCACTGCCGAACACCTCCTTTGCTATTGATACTATAATCTCCCTTTGTCTCATCTTTTGGCTTGCATTATACATTGCCATTGCCGGTGGATTTCCGTGTGTAAGAACTACTGTCCTTCCATCCTTAGTTTCCCTTACGATTCGCCCTTCGTTTCCAGGCTCGCCATAGTAAGACCAACTTTTAGTTTCTTTATTCCCGCCTTTTCCTTTGCCGTATGTGCCTCTTTTGACTATCCCCGGAAATTGTGATATATCCAAAGGATAATCCGTAGGCGTGTAATGAATGCCCGTTCCAAACTCTATGAATGCAACGGCATTTCCTTGGGCTTCAAGAACAATAGTGCTTTCATCCTTCCACCTAGGTTCTAATACGACTACATCATTAAATCCGGCGTACAAAGCGTTTCTGAATGTAATGTCTGCAACCTCAAAGCCTTTAAGCGCAAGCCTTTCAAGAAATGTTTTTCTCTTGTCGTCAAGGGTATTGCGTTTCTTTTTCAGTTTTGAAATCAGTTCGTCAATTCCCTTGGCCTGCATCTTAATCATTGATTTTTACCTTGCTGATTGCGTATGATATTGAATTAAGCGACTTGGCTTTTTTCTTAACGATATAGTCATATATCATGCTTCGTTCTTCTTCGTTATTGCCTGCGAACTTAATCGGATATAATCTGCGATTTACCATTCCAAGAAACGGCAAGCCGCTTTCGTTGATTATGTTCTGATGTTCAAACGGGTCAATCCCAAGGCACAATATAGTGTTCTCGTCTATCTCACAATCAATGTCTGCGGTAACGATGATCTTGTCATACTGTTCGGAATTTCCGAACTGTTCAACTACCGACTGCCCCGTAGCCGGGGAAATGTTAGCTGAATACTGTTTCCATTCCGAGTATCTGATATCTCCTTCGCCAGTCCGCAGACCTTCCTCATACAACGGTACCTTGCCCTGATAGAGGGCATACCAGAATGTTGTCTTATTCTTCTTTAACCCTCTCATGGTTTAGTTCTCCTGTCTGTTCGGAACGCCGCAAAGCGGAATAACATCTTTTAGCATGGAATCGGGAACATGTGCGCTTCCATAAGTGCGGTTTATGCCGTTCTCATTGTGCGCTGTTTCCCCCGTTGCACCGCGCTTATCAAGCAGATATGTTGCTATATAGCACTGCAAGTTCTGATGCTTTTCAGGTACTGTTTCCCTACCGCTGCCAAAAGGATATTTCTTCTCAATGATCGCTTCTGCCGCAAGGTCAAGATAAAGGGAAACAATACTTTCGTCTGCTTCGTCTGACAGTATTCTTGTCCGGCTTATCAATTCTTCATTTGTCATTGTTTCCCTCCTCCTTTCCTGCTATCTATCAGCCGTTGTTATTGCCTGATACAAGAGAAATCTTTACAGCCTGTGATTCATCAGTAAGGGCCGCAACATAGTATTTTCTCGAAATAAGGCTGTTCTTTCTTACATTGGCATCAGCCTGACTTCTGTTACCAAGCTGGTAAAGTTCGGTTTGTGTGCCAGTCTTGTTGAACAGTGTTACTGCCTTTCTTGTAGCAATGTAAAGTTCAGTCTCGGGAACGATAAGTGACTGGTAAATGTTGGTGCCTGCTACAGTACCGATATAACCGGTGCGTACAAAAGCTTCAACATATTTCAGATCATCTTTAAGCGACTTACGAAGGGCTGCTACACTTTTCTTGTTTACGAGTGCGAAAGAAGCATCAGCAGCATCAGTAAGGCTTTCAAAGTTTCCAAGAAGTGCCTGTGCATCAACGAAAGCATCAAAATACTTGCCACTTTCATCAGTAATAAGGTTGATTTCCTGTGTAGTCCTTGCGAACTCGCCAAGTACATCCTTCTGCATGGTGTTGAACATATCAGTTCCGGCATGTCTTGCGATTACAAGACCTACATAAGGATCTTTCATCTGCTCTTCGTCATACCAAACACCGATATTCTGTGCAGTCTGGATAGTGTAGGATTCATCGCCATAATCCATTTCAATGAATTTGGTGTTTCCAGCTTTAAGGTTAAGCTTTTCGGTTGCTATGCCGTCATTGCCTGCTGTGGAATCCCATCCCTTTGCAGACGATGAAGGGCTTGCAAGGGTCTTTGTAACCTTTGCGAAATACTTACGAAAAGTATGAACCATACCAGGTGTACCAACAAGATTGTTGTTTATAGTACAAAACTGTGCATGATCGAGATGTGTAGTAAACTGATCTTCGATTTCGTTTGTAAGCACATAATTTTCATACGGCTTGTTGTTCTTTGTAATTGCCATTGTTATTCTCCTCCTAAAATTTCTTTAGCCATCTCGGGATTGTCCTGAACCCATGTGTATCTGTCCTCAACGGACATCTTGTTCAGTTCTTCCTTTGTCAGCTTTTTAGGTGGCTCACCGCCACCGAGTTTAGGCGCACCCTTCATAAGGTCAGCCTTTATTTTCTTCTCATATTCTCCGAGAAACTTTTGCTGATTCTCAAACACCTTTGCAGTATCGCCATCCACAACGGCTTTTGCGGTTTCTTCTGCAAGTGCTTTCTCGTAGCCAAGCCCGATATACTGTGCTGTGTAGGTGGCTATCTGCTTATCCTTCTGCAATTCCTCAACCATTTTTTTCAGAGAATCAAGCTCTGTTTCCTTGGTCTTGGTATCGTTCTCTGCCGCTGACTTTTCCTTCTTGATCTTTGCAAGTTCGGATGCGGTCTTGTCAAACTGGTCTTTCTTCACATAGCCCGAATAATCCGGCTCCGGGATTTCAAACTTTGTAAGTGCATCCAGTTTCTGCTCTGGGGTCATTGCGTCATAACCCTCAATCTTTGATGTGTCGATTGTCATAAAAGTTTCTCCTTTGCGTTTAGTGTTCTCTCACATAAAATGCGTTTTAATGGCTTCTCTGCCGTATGTGTTTTAGGCTCTTCTCTGAGTGTTGTTATATTTATGGCCTTGCGTGCAAGGCTCTATTTGCAGGAGCAGGATTTGAACCCGCGGTCTGCTGAGTATGAATCAGCCGAGATACCTCTTCTCCACCCTGCGTTAATTAAGGCGGTGCAATGGGGAAGTAAAAAAACGATTGACTTAAAAATATCAATAAAGGTTTCCTCCTTTTCTTTTTATTTTTTTGTCCACGTTTGGGGGATGTTACACCGCCTTATTTTCAGTTTTCAAAATACAAAAGGGCTACAAGTACCGTTTTTGGTACTCATAGCCCTTACTTTGGCTTTTACCACCAACTGCTTATGGTGTTTACTTTATTCAATTCTTTTGGTTTCTACTTGAAATATACCAATTCTCTTTGTTCCATCTTTATTCTTCACTAATCGGATTTCAAGCGTAATGCCTTTCAGCAATAATTCTTCAATTTTTTCCCTGACGGCATCTGTTATATATACATTATTGTCCATTTTTACCTCACAGGTGTAAGCCAGCACCGGCATCCGATATGCGGCTTGTCGGGTACTTGGTCTATGTCGTAAATCTTGCCTTCGCGCTCGTAGCAAGTGTGGCATCTTCTGTCGTCTTTCTCTGTGTTCCATTTGACTTTCTTAATGCCTTGGTCTTTGTAGGCTTGCAGAGTGGCCTGATCTGTTACATTATCAGCCCACTGTTTCACCTGCCCAGCCCACAATCTCACAGAGGTATCTATGTCTTTCGTTGATTGTGTCGCTACTATCGCTTCAAAGGTTCTTGCCCTTTTTCGGTCAACCTCATTTACAAAAACATATCTTGTAATGGGGTCATAAGAACGAAGGAACTTGTCTATCCACAGATAATCAATTACATCTTCTTCATTTTTGCCGCCCGCTGTTTTGTAATAATGCCTTGCTATATCCCGGTATCTTGCCCTTGTCTCTTTATAGCAGTCTTCATAACAGGTATCAACCTGTTTTTTGATTGCATTTATCTCATCAAACTTTAATATGCTTTTAAGCCCCTTGAAAGCCTTTATAATGCGTTTATTGAGATAGGCAAGTATTTTATCGGTATACTCGTACATAATGCCTTATGCGCTTTCCTGTGCGGTTATATCGTTATCAGGGCTTTCTTCCACGGCCTTTGCAAGTTCTTCTGCCTGTTTCCGTTCCAGTTCTTCAACATAGGCCTTGCTTTCTTCATATGCGAGGTTCGGGTCTATAAACATTCCACAGTATTCAAAAGCATACAGAGGATGTATCTTTTCGCATCCAAGCATTGTAACAAGTACCTGTGCTTTGGCCTGTATATCTTCATAATTGCGTCTTGTGAAGCGGATGTCCATATTGCTTGTGTACAGATCACCAAGAGCACCGAAGGTCTTTGCAATTCTCACTGCTATGTCAAGGAATTGTCTTTCCGGCTCTTCAAAGTATTTCTCGCTTTCCTGTGCCTTTGCTTCTGCCTGCTGCCATCCGTTCTTGATAATCATAGCGCCATTATTTGAACTGTCGCTTGTGCCGGAATCGCTCTGTAAAGGCACTCCGCAGATTAAAAGTATCTGCTTTGTCATATCGTCTATGAGCGTCTGTGTCTGCGTCTGGTTCAGTTCACTTATGATGTACTTGATATCACCGTCCGGCGGCACCTTGATAGCGCCTTCTTCACGGAGCGTCTTGTAATCATCATCGTTTATGTCAACACCCTTGAACATCATAAGAGCCTGTATAAACTGCTCAATACCGTCCTGTCTGTCAGACTGTGTGAGATTAAGGGCATCAAGCAAAGTGATGACATTCTCAAAGGCACCCATTTTGAGCATATTTGAATTATACTCAATAATCGGGATTTTACCGCAGTAATGATATGCCGGTATTCCTACCAGTTTCATCGCCACACCAAGGTCCTCAATCTTGAATACCATAGTATCTGTGTAGACGGTGTACGACTTGCCATTTTCCTTGGTCTGCACATAGTTCACGGCATATAATGGCCTGTGGCTTGGTTCGGTTGAGTAAACAACAAAGGTGTTCCTCGGGTCAAGCACATAAGTCTTGAACGGTGATGCCTTTTTGGGATTCTTGCGGTCATACTCTGAGTTTGGCTCTATCAGTCTGTATGCCACTCCGCAGGTATAAAACCACGAAGCAAGTTCAAAATCCTTCTTTGACTTGCACTCATAGTTCATAAATCGGTTTACAAGCGCTATGTCGTCATTTGCATCCTCTTGCTCTCTGGTTACATACTGCACCGGCGAACCCATAAGATAGCCAGCCTTGAACGAAACGATATAATCTGCAAGGTTTACCACGATCTTGGCACAGATTTCAGCCCTTGTGTCTTTTACACGGCTGAGAATAGGCTGTTTGCCTTTACGGTAGTTATACAAGTAGTCAATCTCGTTCATGTTCTGTGCGTGTCCTGTAAGAGCGTCTGTCAACTCCTGTATTATGTTGTCCTCGTTGATTATCTGAGCATTAGAAAACAGAGTGGTGCGTCCGAACATCACTCTTGAACGATTAGGAAGGTTGTTATCTGCGGGATTATTAGCCATTGCTTTTTCCTCTTCACCTAACAGTCTCTTACGAAAGGAGACGAGGCCGGTGTATGGAGCCGACCTCGCCGGTCTCACATTATGAAATATCTACCCACAATCTGCTTATAGCACAAATTTCATACTATGTACTACAACATTTTGTGGTTTTTTCAAAAAAAATATCAAAAATTGCATATTTTTCGCCAAAAAGCCCATTTTTCAGCAAGGTCTCTTGAAAATTGAGTATCTCCCTCTCGGGTGTATGACCATATCCGCTGCCTGTGCAAGGGAATCCGGCGCATCATCGTGCTGCTTTTTAAGCCCGGACTTGGCAAGGAACATCTTGAAGGCGAAAACATTTTCCATAAACCTGACATAATCCTTCTGTCGTCTGCCCGCTTCAAGAAAAATCATCATTTCGCGGATGTCAGGTGCTTTGTCAAATATTCTCTGCTGCTTGTTTGCCTGTGTGTTGGACTGTCTTGTGGTAAGAGTTACCCGATAGTCCAGTTTTTTCAGTTCTTCTTCCACGCCTTCTTTGTAGCCAATAGTGGACTTGTCGCCTTCTATCTGGATGAGAGAAACGCTATACTTTTGTGCTTTCTTTGCGATCATCGGCTGTGTTACCTTCTTATCGCCATTATCGTAAATCACATCCACGATATACACATCCTCGCCATACTGAGCGCAGATAGGTGCAGCCACATAGTCTCCACCGCCATACGCCGGGTCAACCGCCATAAACACCCTGTCAGGCTCGCCTTCGGGCAGTTCACCGTTGTAATACCGAAAATCATTAGGCGTGAAAAGCGTTCCTTCACGCTCTATCGGCTCGCCCATATACTGTGCAAGCCAAGAAGCCATATCATTGTTACGCTCAAAGGATGCCCTTCTCTGCTGATAGTACAGCGTATCAAAGCCAACGCCGAAAGGATAATCAAAATTGCTTTCGTCTTTCTCGTTAAGTGCGGGCAGATTGATAACCATATACTTTCTGCTCTTGTATTTCGGGTCATTTTCAAGAAGGTCAAGCCTAACACCGGCAGGGTCTATAACAGACCACCTTGTACCTATCCACAAATATCTTGAATTGCCCTTGCCTCGCGGTATCAGGTTGTTGTCAACCTTGCTCCACTTGCTTATCATTCGTTCCTTGCTCATCGCTTCTTCAATGCCTGATACCAGATCATCACCGATAATGAAGCCGTCTGACGCATCACAGGCACCATTCAAAGTTCCGTCTATGGAGCGGCAGGTCAATGAGTGGTAATGCTTGCGCCGGTTTATGTCAATAGTCAGTTCGGCAGCATCAGTAGACGCAATCTTGTTAGTCGGAAATACCACACCCCAGTTATAAGTGTCCGGGTCAGTAATGATTTCAAGCACCGCATCATAGAAAGCGCCAGTTACAATGCCGGTATACGAACTGTAAAGGTTTGGGCTGTCAGAATTGCGGCCTATAAGCCAGGTAACGAAGAAGGCAATCAAGGACGATTTCCCCACGCGAGGTGGCATTGACAGGAAAAGTTCCTGTAAATCGCCGTCAGCAAGTTTCTGTAAAGCATCCACAACCTGTTTTAAGACTTTTCTTCTTGGTTGGTAAAACCTATCCTTTGGCTCTCTGCCAAGTTCCATAAAGAGCAGGTACGCATCAAGTGAGTACACCGCATCAAACAGCAGTGATTCTTTGTAGAGCAGATAGAGTTCCTGTGGATTGTGTTTCATATAAAGCCCTATGCGCAGCCTTAATTGTTCGCAGACAGCGTGCGCCGCCGTCTCATCGGTTTTTGCTAACTGGTGGCAGTACCCGAAAAGGTCTTTGAAGGGTACAACATCAGACGGGCCATTGTCTATCTTTGCTAAGATCGCATTTGCAAGACTGTAATTTGCCATAATTCCTCCTAAAAAAATAAAAAAAGGACTACACGGCAGATTGCTCTGCTGTATAGTCCTTACGTTGACTTTTTCCCTCAACTACTTATGAGGTCTCAGTATTCAGTTCTCAATCGTATTTATTTAGTCAGTATCGCTTCGTGGTGGTCTTTGAAATAGACATCGCCGTATTTCCAGTTACCGAGGTAGAAGTCTTTATTTTTGATAATGACATTGACGGTGGGAAACGTTATATTGCTGCCGCTGGCATTTTTAATACCCTCCTTCGCAAGTTCGTCAGCAATCTTGCGAAGAGCCATCCCGCTTTCGTGCATTTCAAAAATACGCCTGACAACAGCGGCTTCTTTTTCCTTGACTGCAAGATTGCCATCAACGGCATCATATCCATAAGGTGGCCTTCCACCGGCATAACCGCCCTGTGCGGCTTTGGCATTTCTGCCCATTGTGGTTCGCTGTACGATGTTCTCACGGTCTAACTGGTTGAAGGATGCGAGGATCCCGATCATTGCCCTGCCCCAAGGGGTAGATGTGTCAAGTGCTTCTTTCACGCTGACAAGTGCCACGCCGTTTGCAATGATAATATCCTCAATGATAGTCAGTGTGTCCTTCTGAGAACGAGACAAGCGGTCAAGTTTCAGAATAACGACTGCCTCAACATCTCCCTGCTCAATAGCAGCGATCATTTTCTGCAAGCCCGGTCTCTCCATTGTCTTGCCGGAAATGCCGGGGTCTGAGAATGTTCCGCAGTATTCCATTTCTCTGGATTCAATAGTGGCCTTGCACAGCCTTTCCTGTTCGTCCAGGGAATACCCGTCCATATCCTGTTTCTCTGTGGAAACTCTGGTGTAGATACAAGCCTTCATAATGTGTGTCCTCCTTCGTGGTTTGTATTTGTATAATAACATATTTTGTGATACATGTCAATATGCTTTTTAGTGATTTTAAGTTATAACCCCTTATAACTACTTATAACTACTTATAACTACTTATAACTACTTATAACTACTTATAACTCTCATACAATTTTTTCAATAGCAAAAACCCAATAAAATAAAGGCTTTTGGAGTTATCCACAATAGATTAGTACGATTTTTTGTGCAGATTTTGCCTATTTTTGACTATAAATCTTCTCGCGCGCGCGTATATATACTATACTATAAATTTAGATTATAGAGAAATTTATAGTTTATAGTCCTAATTTTATATTTTCTTTTCTTTTGGTTCTTTTCTTTTCTTAGTTTTTGCAATCGGGATAGTTTTTGCCCATTTTTACCCTACTACCGGCAGAATCCCCCTTTTTTTGTTTTTTGAAATTTTTGGGCAGCGGCAAATTACAGGCAAGTTAAAATCTGCGGTGTTTTAAGCCTTCCTGGTATGGAAACTGGTGCTCAGGCAAGTTACCGGCAAGTTAGACTGATACCCACGCTCTCTGTGATGCAGAATCATTACGCTGTTAATTGCTCCAAGAGCCATTTTCGGGCTTTTAGTGTGTTAGCCATAGGTTTATATGCCTAAGATGCAGAATGGCTGAATTTGGGTTAATTCGCTAAGCATTAGTGTTCGTTTCTGAGTTAGAGTTAAAACCGAGTTAAGTACGAGTTAGAAAAGTTATCCACAAGTTATCCACAGAGTTATCCACAATGGGGGACAGTTCGGTTTTTAGATTTCGGGTGGGGTAATATTGCATTTGCCATAGAGAACTTGCGTTTTTCTGTTTCGGGTGGTGATGGGGGCAACCCCGCACCCCCAGCCGCCGCCATATTTCCCCCGGTGCCCTTGCCACAGATCACAGCCACAGCCACAGCAGGCCACAGCCGCCGCCGCTGATCGGTAAAAAGATCACAGAAAAAGCCCCGGAAAAGTCGCCACAGATAGCCCACAGCGGGCACAG
>Ga0326513_10001068_pt1 | contig 22465 bp, 18 predicted proteins | sample 2_2465_0518_D_FD_203654 | JGI IMG/M metagenome (GOLD analysis project Ga0326513, IMG submission 203654) | Bovine rumen microbial communities from UC Davis, California, United States - 2_2465_0518 | ecosystem: Host-associated > Mammals > Digestive system > Stomach > Rumen | place: USA... | reverse complement strand
GGTCGTGGAGGACTTCCTCATTGGTAAAACGCAGTTCGGTATATCCAAGCTCATTCAGACGTGCAGTACGCTCTGCATCTGACTTCATCTGCCCCTCTTCATTGTGATAGCCTCCATCCACTTCAACAGTCACCTTGTACTCGTTGCAGTAGAAGTCCACAATGAAGTCCTCGATGATGTGTTGTTGACGGAACTTGACACCCAGTCCTTTCGCTCTAAGAGCCTCCCAAAGCACTTTCTCAGCCTCTGTAGGGTTCTTGCGCATCGCCTCAGCTCGTTCCTTCAACACACCATACATTGTTGGGTCAGCTGTGTGCACGCCCAAGTCCTCCCTTTTAGGGGAGGATTTAGGAGGGGCTGCCATCACGCGCACGATGCCTTCCACAATATCGTCCACGTAGGTGAAGTCGCGGCGGCAGTTGCCGTAGTTGTAAATCTGGATGGTCTCGCCACGCAGCAGCTTGTTGGTGAAGCCGAAGTAGGCCATATCGGGCCTTCCGGCAGGACCATAGACTGTGAAGAACCTCAGACCGGTGCTGGGGATGTTGTAAAGCTTCGAGTAGCAATGGGCAAACAGCTCGTTGCTCTTCTTGGTGGCGGCATAGAGCGACACGGGGTTGTCCACCCTGTCCTCCACCGCAAACGGCACTTTCTTGTTGCCGCCATACACCGAGCTTGACGAGGCATACACTAAATGCTCCACTGGGTTATGCCGACACGCTTCTAATATGTTATAGAAACCGATGATATTGCTTTCAATATACACATCAGGATTTTCGATGCTATAGCGAACCCCCGCTTGTGCAGCAAGGTTCACCACCACATCAAACTTATAGTCCTCAAACAGCTTATCTACCAAAGCCTTGTCGGCAATCGAGCCTTTCACGAACCTATAGTTCACCCCTTCGGGAACCATCGCATCAAGTTCCTTCAAGCGATAATCTTTTAATGAGACATCATAATACGCATTCATATTATCGATGTTCACAATCGTTGCGCCCTTCACGTCCTTAAACAAGCGCTTTATCAGGTTCGAGCCGATAAACCCGGCACCACCCGTCACTAAGATATTCTTCATTGTTATATTGTGTTTTCGTTATTATCTGTTAAACTGTTCCTTTATACTATCCAGCCTTGCAAAAGCCCAACAAATCACTTTGCTTATCCTCAACAGCTGCCTTAAATCCTTTGGTGTACAACTTCAATGACCCATCGGGCGATTCCCAACAGCCATCCGTGACCTGCTTGAATTGTTTGAAGGTGTCCAAAGGTGCAATTCCGCTTTCTGTCACCCTCTCCACAAACTCCCTCAAACCACCAGTTGTATGATCCATAAAGTATCTATATAGACTTATACAATCTTCATTCACATAGTCGGGCCATTTATCCACAACAGCCACTCTCTGCATTTTGTCATGAACAAGTTTGTGCCTTTGCAACAACTGATTCACATACAAATCACCAAAGGAATATCCACAAATAAGCAGTGTGGGGTTTTCGATTATCTTCTTCACAAGACTCGCATGATATATGTTATGTGGCATAAAGCAAATCTTATCTGTTTTCTTCAACCCTGTTATTATTGGGGAATAGAGGATAGTCTCCCCTACTTGATTTCTCGGCAGCCACTGACCACTGAAGAACGCCTTTTTTGATACGTCAGGATAAAACTTGTATAAATCGCGATGGCTGTAATGGAATTCGACCGGTTTGGGATTGGTATCCCCATAAAGGACACATCCATGGAGATGGTTAACCGTTGCCTTATCTGCACTTGCGTTCCATAGCACCTCTGGCTCAAACCGTTCATAATCTTGTGTGAAGCCAACAAAACCGTCAACATAATCCCCAAGACTGCTTTCAACCGTCGTATCATAATTGAGGTTAAAAACGTCTAACGCACCATTAAATCTTTTCCAAAATTCCTTATACCACAGTTCATTGTCTTGTCCACGGAATTGCTCATCATACGCAATAACAATCTCTACAATTTTCTCAATGATAGCGAGCATCGCCCTAAAATATTCAACCGTCTCAAAATGCAATTCTGGTTTTACAAGAGTGGAAATCAGTGGAAATGGATATTGCTCATGCTTCCATGTCCCATTATAAGAATGCAAAGTCTCAATCACATCAAACAGATGTTCAAACGTCACAGATGGTTCATAAAACCTCTCTGCCGGGTGCATCCTCAAATATTCAGAACGGGAATACTCGACAATTCTGTCATAAACCTGCTTAATCAGGTCTAATTCATCCAAATCAAAACCCTGTATCTTTTGCTCCGCAACAGCCTTGGTGATATTGCCTGTTGTCGGTTTTAAGATACCATCGAATTCAAAATCAAGAATAGCACCTGCACCTAAAATTGCTGTGGTACGTCTTTCCATATCTTCAATATTTCCCTAATCCACTAACAATTTCCGCCTTCAAATGTGGAGTCATAAACACATGTTCACCTCCATTCATCTGGCGAAATGAATCTATCAAGTTAAAATCATTCTTGTAACTGAACACATGTCGCTGGGCATAGAAATAATTCATCAGGTTGTGCCTGCGAATCTCTTTATCGTCAGCAACGACAAAGGTCGCGTCCAGTTCTTCTTTCCCCTTAAAATAGCCACTGTCGTAAATTGAAATTGCCAAACTTGGTGACAGACTCATCATTATTTCCCCACCATATTGCACAAGACCACAATACCGATAACCAACATCTTTTACATAAGGTTCTACCACAACTGGAAAATCCGACGTATAGAAATCGTTGTTTTTACTGACCCAAAACACGAAATTGTTGTTAGCCATTTTTTCGGCACATTCCATCAATTCGTCATAATTCATATAGGTCATCATCGCATGAAGCGCAGGCCTTTCGCACTCTACCTTTATATTCAGTTTTTCAATCCCCTCATTATTGATTTGCTTTGCCAATATATGCTTGAACATATCGACACCTGCTTGCTCAAACCGAACATAATTGTCCACTTCTGCCTCACCAACCAAAGGGTGCCTTAGATATTGTGTGGCAATATGAAGTGCCAGTTCTTTCTTTTCGAAATGGTTAAGTCTGTAATAACCCTTCCCCTCTACCCACTCAGCTTTTATCTCATCAATCTGCGATAAAAATTTTGAATAATTATACTCAATCTCTTTGGCAAAATAATCTTTCTCTATGGACAAGTTGTTTAGTTCTGCACCAGTTTCTTCCTTTGTTTTAGCAACATACTCATCCGAGAGCGTATACATTTCATCTTCGCAACATACCGACATCAGCGAAGCCCTATAGCTTTTACTATTTGTTTTGTCGTATGTATAGATGTATTTCTCATTATCTGAGAAACGCTTAAGATAACATCTTGGAACAAAGTGTTGTTTCATCTCCCAATATGAAGATGCATGAAAATCTGTTTACTCACATACATCTTATCGTTACAGTTTTCAATCCAACAGACTCCAAATCGAAATAACCGTTAGGTTGGTCAAACAATTTTTTCTGGTCTTCTCGCTTAAACTCTTCTTGTTGAGCCTGGTTGGCCGGATTAACCTGAAATAGGATTTCAGCATCGCCATTATTTTCTATTAATTCAACAGAAAGCGAAGGAAATGTATATTTTATCTCACATCCCACATCGGTTTTGACAATATTAGCACTTGGCCGATTGAAATCTTCCAAAGTATCTGCCAATGCAATAATATATGACAGCGGGTCTGTATTGAAATCAAGGCGAGGAAATCCTGAACCCTTTGTGGCGTATGCTTTTTGCATATCATGCATCAGAATTGCAAGGCAGCTCCACTCCTGACAGAATTTAATGAGTCCTAAAGAGTTAGTTGGTTTATTTGAACAGTACTCGATATTATATGCGTGATATGCAAGAGCTCCCGGTAGCCCATGTGAATTGTGTAAGAAATGTTCAAACAATTCATCATTAATATCAGCAGTAGAAGCACCATTTACCCCATAATTATAGAAGGGACGGAACATTAACTCTTCGTTGTGCGCCTCTATGTATGAATGTATTGCAGAACTACCTTTTGGCAAACGCCCACAAAGCAAAATATCATCTTTTAGAAAATCGTGCATCCTTTCGATGAACTGCCACGGATAACCCAAGTCATGATACATTGCCGTGATTATTGCCGTCTGATAAAACACCTCCTTCCACAGTTCTCTATCTCCCGACAGAAGCTTTGAAGAAGGGTCATAAAAAGCAAGCCGGTCTCGAAGATATTTGGCGTCCTGTCCCTTAATTATGACATCCAGAGCCTTGTCTAATAATGAAGCACCTTGTATTTGAAACGATTCCGCTGTATCGCCACCACCCAATAGCTTGCATACAATATACGCTGTCAAAGGCTGGTGTACCGAATGGTCGCGACTAAACCCTTTGTGAAAGTCAACCAACGACAACCAGTCTTCACACGCAATGTCAGTGAAAAGGATTTTGTACAACGGAAACATGAACGCGCCATACTCCTTTACCTTTGTTTGAACACGTTCGAATTCCGAGAAATATTTGGAGCCCAATCGTCGCTCAAGCTCATCGAAGGTATTTCTGATACGTTTTTCTATTCCCCAATCGTCCAAAGCCTTGTCATATTTGCCCATATCAATTATATCCAACGGTTTGAGTGGTGATAAAGGCATTAAGGCATCACTATGGAGATAGTTTGCCCGGAAATCATCATACGAGAATTTCATTTCCATATGCTATAATCCCCAATTGTGAACAACTCTACCAAGGACCTCCTTAAATGAAGCCATATAGTCGGAATCGCGCAATTCGCTATACATCATATCATTAGCTAGCGAATAGTCATATTTTTTATCGATTATTTTATGATTGAGAAATGGCACAAAATCAACATCCATAGAAAAACTCCCTTCATTGTTGACTGTTATGGCACGAATCAAGTTCACCATAGTCTGCATATCAGATCCCAAATCTATCAATCTGCTAACAAATGACTTCAATGTTGAAAAGAATTCCGCCCTGTCAAATAACTCACCTAAATAATTGTCATAAAATGATGCATCGTCGCTCAATACATAAGCGGCCAACGCCGGTCTCTCTTTTTTATAATTAGAATAACCGTCAGCAACACCTAACATCCAATCTGTCAATGCGTCATTTACCATGTTTGCCCATTTTTCTTTGCTGGCGCCCCAGATCTCATTACTTCTCCACGTCTGCCTATTGTTCCACAGAATTTTGTTCGAATAACAAAAACTCAACTCACTTGCCACCGAGGCGACGGCAGAAGCGAGCCACACAAGTTCCTGTTGCTGCTCACCCGCATAGGTTACGGCCTTTGATGCTATTCCGTGGAAATAACCCATTTCACGCTCCATGCGGTTTCTCCGTGGGACATAGAGTTCAAAACTTTCGGAAGTAAAGCCAATGTCTTTCAAAACGGCAATCATCTTACGTAGCGGCTCTACGGGAGACCAGTCGGGATTGAATTTCGATGCAATCACATCATAGCCACTGGCAATTAAAGCTCCTTTTAGTGTATCTATGGTTTTATCAAAACCATCTGCACGACGCAACAAATCGTATGGCAGAACTTTGGCATCCAGTTCATCCAACATTTTTATCTGCCATTCTATGGTTGCCAATCGTTTCTTTAATGTTGACAGATTCTCATTTTGAGCACCCTGTTTCTCTTCAAAGACACCATAAAATTGGGTTAACAACACATTGTCAAACGGAACAAGATAATCTTTAATTCTGTCTTCATACAAACCCTCATATATTTCTTCAAGCGTTGGAGTCAGACCTTTCTTAAAGTCGTACCTTGTACGGCCTTCCACAATACCTTTTGCCACTTTATTTAATATGAGTCCTTGGTATGACTTCAAGTCAGATAATCTCTTTTGTGTACGATAGTAAATATATTCGGAATCTCCAGACAATTGCACCTGTGCGTAAAACTTCTCGTCGCCTTTTTGAGTCTCAGGATATCTTGCGCCATAATACTTATCGGTATATTGCCGATGTAAAGCACACACCGATTTCAAACTCGATTCAAAATCTTGAATGTCAAGAGATGATACCGTAATAAATTTTGCCCGTTCCGGTCCGATATCTGTCATTATATCATGTACAGCCTTGCCAATCCCAACAAATCCAGGTGAATTATCTAGAATAATGACACTCGGTTTTCTATCCTTAAAGCAATTAGCAAAGCCCTCACATATAGATGTGATAAGTTTTGTAAGCCAATAAACGTGAAGATTATCCAAAAGCAATGACGGATTGTAAAGTAACGAGGCATCATCACCATATAGCTCTGAAGCTATTACATTGATTTCATCATCATAAACGCATACTTTCCCGGCCTCTTGTTTGGATGAAAAAGAAAACAACTCCTCACCCTTGAGGTACGAATTGGTGAAGTATTGTAACAGGTTTATGGGTTTACCCCCTTCCCCAGTCAGAAGACGAGCATCGTTCATCCAGAACCTTGACTCCTGAATAGCCCGGATACTTGTACCTGTAATGTCTATATCCAGCAAAAGAACATGATATCTTTCTTTCAAAAGATAACCGATATTCAAAGCCGCAGTAGTTTTACCCACACCACCTTTTCTGGATTCAACACTGACTATTTTGTATTCTTTCATATTCGAAAAAACTTAATCAATAAATGGGTTTTAAATAATCCCTATTTGTTTACCAATATCCTGCATCATCTTCGTCAGAGGTCGTTTATGAATTTCATCCTCGCCAGCATAAGTACCCAGTTTGAAACGTGCAACATCTACTATTGAATTGCGTTTACCATATAACCATGTCATAGATCTTACTATAACATTATCATAGAATTTTGACCGCCACAACATTTCTTCTATTACATCGATATGCTCGTTATATATACCCTCTATTCCGAACTTCTCCTCTGCGTCATCCCTTAATTTAACCAAACTGGCATCTGTTGCCTTGAATGTTACCTTGATATGGCTGGTATCCAACTTATTAAAATATCGAACAATACTGCCTCTGGGTATCCGGAACTCAAATACGTCAAGCGGCTCGTTCTGATCTTCCTCGTATAATTTCAGGAATTCATATTTGTTACTTGCACTTTTGCGCTTATTGCAATGGGGGCAACATGGTTGCAAATTATAGAACGATGTGCATAGAAACGGATACTTCGATTCTGGTTTCCAATGATCCAACTCAAAATAGCCTCTCCCACTACCTTTTTCAGCCGACACAGTATAGTTGGCATTACAATACACGCAGGCCTTGATGCCCATCTTCCTCATCAGCGGTGGATATATCTCATCTCTTACTATTTTCTGATATCCCATCGCTTCCGTTAGGCGTTTATGCAATGGGGTTGCCTTATCGCCGTCTATGCTTACGCTCCACTTCAGTTCCTTGTCTTTCAAATATCCATTATATACCTGATGGGTCTTATCAAAATCATTAGGCTTCATTAGTGTCAGCGAGCCATTGTCATAGTCTTTTTTTAATTTGTCTATGTAATCATAGCACTTCTTCACGTCGACTGCATTCATGGCCGCAGTTCCTCTGGTCAAAGAATGACTGCCGTCAAATTTGTCCTTAAGTTCTCCTATAGCCTGAAGTATTTCTGTTTTATGTTTATTCAGCTCCAGCTGAAACTCAGCGGCTATACTTTCAACATCTGCATCAATCCTTATTTTACGCATCCGCAAGTTCCTTTTCCTTCTTGTATTCCTTCAACATCATCTTTAATTGCATTCTAACAAACGGGTCATCTACCAAATCGACAAATTCATCTGCTGGCTTGACATCCCATTTTGCATTATCTCCTTCATCTTCCAGCCAATCGACAAGCGACTCCACTTTGTCCCTAGCGAAGCATCCTATCAACCCGTCGTTCATAAAGAATGAGTTGCACAACAAATCCCCAATATTAGCAGCAAATGTGCGTATTTTCTTATCTGACTTGTATTCACTTCCTTTTTGCAAATACAAAACATTGTCTCTTAAAACATCAGAGAGAATAAATGGAGAATGGGTGGCACAAATCACTTGAATTCCTTTTATATGTTTCAGATGAAGGCCTTGTATTATCTTGAGCATTACATCAATCATCCTTGTCTGAAACTCTGGATGTAGATATAAATCCATCTCGTCAAAAAACACACAAATATTTTTATAAATTATCTCATCTGAATCATCAGAGGCCCTATCCCATACAGAATCAATATTTGAAAGATGGTATGCCATCGTTGACAGCGAATTGATAATTTGACGCTCACCAGAGCTCATTGCCGAGAAGCTAATAAGGGAACCGCCCGTTTTAATATCCTTAAGGAACAAATTGACCTTAAACGAAGATGCAGGCATAAAATCAATATCCATCCACTCATACTCTGGCAAATCCTCATAGCGCTCCATTGGATATTTTTTTCTTGCTTTCGCATATTTTGACTTTCTATTAGGTAAGATTCGCGACAATGACTTCCTAAACTTTTTAACAGAGCACTCCCCGTTTTTGTAATGTCGAAATATGATAAAAGCTATGCTTCTTCTAATCTTAAGAGTGATGTGGCTATTATCTTGAAATAACTCTTTTACAAATTTCTCGACTTTTTGTGGGTTTTGCCCGATATTACTGTAGTATTGATAATTGGGATATGTATGAGCAATTTTTAATGTTTTATAGACTATATAGTTGACGGCCTGTAATACATTGGAATTCCGCTTAATACCATCATCAAATATCTCATCAACAATGCATGCCTCCAAATCAACACCAAAACATTTACTCCAGGTTCCAACAATTTGTTTACCCACCTCGTCTGCCTTATGTTCTGTTTGGCTGCCACTCATTTTACTAATAGCACGTAAGATAAGCAACTCCGAAAGTACCTTATAAGATGCATACGTCGTTTTACCCACTGGATTTAGGTCATCATCAACGTCAAACACAAAAGAGTCAACCACCAAACCATCCAATATTAAATCCAAAGGTGATTCAGTCAATAACGACATACCATACAGGCGTTCTTGAGTTAACTCTCTTTCGTTGTTATAATCAACCATACCATTCTCTCTGAATGGATTAAGAACAATCGGTAATTGATAACCATCATTCTTATGAAAGAGTGAATCTATCCAGCATCTGTCCTCCATCCGTTCCGCTTCGGTCCTCTCATCTTTTGCGCTGTTATTAAACTCCGTATTCCATTCAGGCAAATAGTCTTCATTGTTGTAGGAATAAGCCGAATAATTGATTACCATTGTATAGCACAAAGAGCTCAAGCATTCCCTAGCCAAATCAGAGGATGGAAATTCATCCAATGGCATTCCTGGTACCTTTAATGGTTTGTTATAATCATGTCTGAAAACAACTTCGCCATCAATCATGTACTCAATGAGTGCACCATACTGTCTTACAATATGACATCTGTCAGTTTCCGTATCGTCAAAATAAGCAACTGCAAAGACATCACACACAAATTGCGTATTGAATAATCTTCCATTATTAATTGCCGGATGGCAAACATAAGCAAGATTATTCATCAAACGCAAATAAAGCTCTATTATCGAACTCTTTCCGCTACCATTCCTACCAACTATTGCACAAATGTCTATGTTTGGAGTTGTATCAGAATATAGATGACCCTCCAACACGGGTTTGGGCCTTTTAGTAATTTTCCCTTCAGCAATAGAATATCCCTTATAAAGGAAATAGGTCGAATTGGGTTGTAATATCTTACAGATATTATTATACCGTCTCGGAATTTGTATCTCCTTTTTACCGGGCTTGATATTTTGAATCGCAATAAGCTTTAGCATAGCACAAACATTATTCGTACTGATTCTTTCTTCTATACTTTTCAGTCAACACAAGCAGTTCCTTAAACATTCCCAATCTAGGCTCTTGCAACTCCCCCGCATTCATCAGCTTCCTGTTACGTTTCAAGAAATGAACCATCAGTTTTTCCTCATCATAGTACTTGGAAGGTTTACGGCGATTCTTCTCAATGAAGGTTTTCACCTCATTGTATCTCGCCTGCCAGCGTTCATCTTGCGTCATCTTACAGTATCCTCTTTTAACGCTTCCTGAATCATAGACCGCATTACGGCATCGGAAGCAGACTTTCCAACTCTACCAACGCAAGATATTTATTGCCATTAGTATAATAATCCTTCTTTATTCTGGCCACAGTTTCTTGCAGTCTTGTCACCTTATCTTTTTTATATTGAGGCAGCGAATATGTAGGCAACCCGTTTACAGCATCGAAGAAGTAATCCTCTAACGATGTACAGCCCCAAAACATTCGCCCCGCTATATGGTTTTCTAATTCAAATGAAGAATAGACCTTCCCGTTTCTCACGTTCCAGTATTTCAACAGACGGATGAGTCGCTTGATTTGATAATTATATCGGTTATTTGCTTCATTAACCTTTTTCTGAATCTCAGAGGGGTTTGTGGACATCCAATCGGAATAGTCTGTCGATGGTGCCGGTATAAAATATGAATCCGACCAAAAAGAAGACTGATAAGCCGGTACAAGTTCGAACTTGATATGATTCAGTTCAAGCACCATAGTCGGATTACTTTGATATATTTCCGACCGGCTATAATAAGTATTGGCGAACCGGCGTAGTTTCTCCAATAACGTTGCAGGCTTGTATTGGTATTGGTTGTTAAACACCACCATGTAGTCAATATCCGACCCTTCATCTACCTTTCGTGGAAGTATCGTTTCGCGCACACTTGACCCGAATCTGAAATGTTTTGTGACTTCATTGCCAAAGTAACTGTTAAGCTTTGATTGAAGTGTCGTGATTGACGTGGCTATGCGCCCATTCTCAACATCAGTAAGAATCAAACTTTTGGCTACAGCCACTAAATGTGTATTGAGTGTTTCCATATCAAGTTTTATATTTCTTCAAAAACTCACTGACCGAATAGGCTGCCCTTTGTTCCGAACGTTTTCTTTTCCATCTATAAAACCAACTCGGTATCAAATATCCTGATTTACGATGTAGAAACAGCAGGTTCTGTATTTTCTGTAATGTTATCTTTGATACCGTTCCCCCTAATATCGTTTTTTCAGTTTCGCTCTTCACCAAATCCTCCAGAGCCAGTAAATGCTCTTTATCCGATGCGTTATCCTGAAAAATAACAGTAAACCATTCAGCAATAGGTATGGCCGGTAGCACACCGAATACGAGGATTTTCATTATATCCCATCCTTCAACAAAAGACAATGCGATTACGAGAATAGCTAAGATGCTTGCCACCCATGCACACAAAGTAACATACCAACTTCTCAAACCAGAATCGTAGGATATGTTTTCTCTCTGACATAGCAGAATGGCAACATGTTCGTCTACAATGCTTCCTATTCCCACATCATACCAATTTTTCAGGTTTTCATCAACAGGGCTGTCTTTTAGGTCACAAATCAGTTCGTCGGATGGTTCTCTTCCGCAGACGCAATCATCCCATTCGAAGCCATACAACTCGTTGTCCAAACGCTGTTGAATCTGTGCAGCTAAAACACGACGCTTATTAATTGTTGATTCAAGAAGAGGTTCAGCAATCAAAGCTACAGCAGTTGCAATAATCAATGCAGTATCAACAATCTCACAATCAGCCCATATCAGCCTGGAAACTGACAAACATACAATAAGAAAGACACCAAGACCGAACCGAACACCTCTAAGTGTTTTCGCTTTGTTGTACAGATTACGTTGAGCACTCAGTTTATCCAGAATGCTCTGGTCATTTTGATGTGAGATTATTGCGTTCATCATCCTTACAAACTCATTATTTCCTCTTCTCTCAGCGGCTTGTACTTTCCGTCTTTGCTTTCAAAAAGTACGCTACCGCTTTCAAGGCATTCCTGCGAATGCTATCTATCACGTTCTACGTTGAGCGTTTTTGTTCTCCATTGGCATCAAGAATTACCACCTCTGTAAGCTCGTTAGGGTTATCGTTAGCGTTGAAGAAATCTCACACCTTCTCAAAGAACGTATCAGGCCTGTTTGGATCAAAAATCTCATTGCAGTACATAACAGTTACGAGGTTCTCCGTATCACTCAAATTAATAATGTTATGTGTGTAGCCTGGGAGCATGTGGATGCACTGGATGTTGTCGCCCGTGACTTCAAATTCGATGATTTCATCTGTTCCTAACTTGCGTTCCTGGATGAGGCCGTGGCCGCTGACCACGATGAAGAACTCCCACTTGGTGTTGTGCCAGTGCTGTCCCTTAGTGATGCCTGGCTTGCTGATGTTGATACTCACCTGACCACAATTCAACGTGTGAACCAACTCGGTGAATGAGCCACGGTCGTCAACGTTCATCTTTAATGGGAAAGCAACTTTCTCCTTTGGGAGATACGAGAGATAGGTGCTATACAACTTCTTGGCGAAGCTGTTGGCAGGAATCTCAGGTATCATTAGGGTTTGAGGTTGCTCTGCAAATGATTTTAGCAGGTCAACGATTCCACCCAGAGTAATCTTATGAGTGGTCGGGACATAGCAATAGCGACCATTTTGAACCTCTTGAACCCTTAAACCATTGAACTCACATCTGTGCTCCTCCCCTTTGAGGCAGGCTATCATCTCGTCAACGAGGTCGTCTATATAGAGCAGTTCCAATTCCACACTGGGATCATTGACCGTATAAGGCAGGTCGTTGGCAAAGGCATTGCAGAAGGTGGCTACCGCTGAGTTGTAGTTCGGGCGGCACCATTTGCCGAACAAGTTCGGGAATCTATAGACAAACACCTTGGCACCTGTTTCCTTGCTATAATCCAAGAACAAATCTTCACCTGCTTTTTTGCTTCGGCCATACTCGCTGTTACCAAAGCGACCAGTCAACGAAGCCTGTTGTGAACTTGACAGCATCACAGGGCATTTATTCCCGTACTTCTTCAGAGTATCAAGGAGCGTCGATGCAAAGCCAAAGTTGCCTTGCATAAACTCTTCCTGGTTCTGCGGACGGTTCACACCAGCAAGGTTGAATACGAAGTCTGCCTTCTCACAGAAGCCGTCCAACAGCGATGGATCGGTATCAATATCATACTCGTAAATCTCCTCGATGTTCAGGTCGGGAAACCTACGGTCTTTGCCTTCTTGTATATTGCGGAGGTTCGCGCAGAGGTTCTTTCCAACAAACCCCTTTGCTCCTGTAACCAAAATTCTCATCTTTCTCTTTTTTTAACGTTAATGCCCGTTAATTGACCATAAATTTCTCATTAATTATTTTATCAGGCGAAGCCAATTAATGAATAATTAACGGCTAATTCATAGCAATTATATGTTTTAATATTTCCTCCAGACCATTTTGTTGACCACTCCCACATAGCTCTGGATGATGCGAACAACTTTCGTCGAAACGTTTTCGTCAACATAGTCGGGCACCGGAATGCCGTGGTTGCCGTCTTTGATCAACTCCACGGCCACGTCAACGCTTTGCAAGAGACCTACGGTGTCGATGCCGCTCAGCACGAAACAGCCTTTGTCCAAGGCTTCGGGGCGCTCGGTGCTGGTGCGGATGCAGACTGCCGGGAAGGGATGACCCACGCTGGTGAAGAAGCTGCTTTCCTCGGGAAGTGTGCCGCTGTCGCTCACTACCGCAAAGGCGTTCATCTGAAGGCAGTTGTAGTCGTGGAAGCCAAGTGGCTCGTGCTGAATCACGCGAGAATCCAACTTGAAACCTGAAGCTTCAAGGCGTTTGCGGCTACGGGGATGGCAGCTGTAGAGAATCGGCATATCGTACTTCTCTGCCATCTTGTTGATGGCAGTGAAGAGGCTCATAAAGTTCTTCTCCGTGTCGATATTCTCCTCTCTATGCGCTGAAAGCAGGATGTACTTGCCTTTCTCCAAGCCCAGACGCTTGTGGATGTCTGATGCCTCAATCTCAGCGAGATTGTTATGCAGCACCTCGGCCATAGGTGAGCCGGTAACATACGTTCTTTCCTTGGGCAAGCCCGTGTCGGCCAGATAGCGACGGGCGTGCTCAGAGTAAGCCATGTTCACGTCGCTGATGATGTCCACGATACGGCGGTTGGTCTCCTCGGGCAGACACTCGTCCTTGCAGCGGTTGCCAGCCTCCATGTGGAAGATGGGGATATGCAGGCGCTTGGCACCGATGACGCTGAGGCAGCTGTTGGTATCGCCCAGCACCAGCACTGCATCGGGCTTCACCTCCACCATCAGCTGATAGCTCTTGGCAATGATGTTACCCATGGTCTCGCCCAGGTCGTTACCCACGGCCTCCATGTAGATGTCGGGGTCGGCCAGCTTCAGGTCTTTGAAGAAGACCCCATTGAGGTTGTAATCGTAATTCTGCCCGGTATGAGCCAAGAGGCAGTCAAAATACTGACGGCACTTGTTGATGACCGCAGCCAAGCGGATGATTTCAGGGCGCGTCCCCACAATGATCAATAACTTTAATTTACCGTTATTCTTAAATTCAGCCATATTTTTCTGTTTTTAATTCCTAAAACAACTAAAAGTACGAAATACCCTAAAACTACATTAGGTTTGAGTTTAGTACCCTTACGGGTTCCATATAGAGTTCATTAAAGTTGCACAAGATACCCAACTCATAGTTGGTTATCGCAAGATAATTACGAACCTGAGCCTTGTGAACGTCTGTAAGTTCGCTCACAGCCTTCAGTTCGACAATTATCTTGTCATAGCATACAAAGTCTGCTATGTATTGTGCATCGAGTTTTTGGTCTCTATAGTAAACATCAAACCTCTTTTCACGATCGAAAGGAATGCTTCGGTGTTTTAGTTCAATGGCCAAAGCCTCTTGATACACCTTTTCGAGTAGTCCCACACCAAGACGCTTGTGCACTTCGAAAATTGCGCCCACGATCTTTGCAGACTCCTCTTTATATAATATCTCTTTCATATTCCGAAAGTATACGAAAATCGCTAAATATGCGAAAACTGTTTTTACAGATGACAATTTTACTAAAATTGCTTTGTCGTGACAAAGGTTGATGTTATTTGAAAGCATCTTGAAAGTTTACTTTCATAAGTGCTTAAAAAAAACAACAACTAAGCATCTGTAATAACCTACCTTTTTTTTTGTTCCTTTCGTTATTTAGGGCTTTTTCGGAATCCTAATCAAACGAGATTCGGAATACCGTTAAGCTCGTTCTGGATGTAAGTCAACGACGCAATCTTCTCCTTGGTCTCTTCGAGGTTCAGCCGCTTCGTGTTATTCGAGTTGAACTCCTCGATAGTGGCGCGCTTCACGTCGCCTTCCTTGAAGAACTTGTCGTAGTTCAGGTCGCGGTTGTCGGCTGGCACGGCGTAGAAGTTACCCATGTCGATGGCCTTGGCCGCCTCCTCCTTGGTGAGCAGCGTCTCGTACATCTTCTCACCGTGACGGATACCGATCACACGGATTTCCGGGGTGTTGGGTGCTTGGTGCTTGAAGAGCTCCACCACGGCTTCGGCCTGCGTCTGGATGGTGCAAGCCGGGGCTTTCTGCACGAGGATGTCGCCATTCTTGCCGTTCTCGAAAGCGAAGAGCACCAGGTCCACAGCCTCTTCAAGCGACATAATGAAACGCGTCATCGAAGGCTCAGTGATGGTGATGGGGTTGCCCTTGCGGATCTGGTCAATCCACAGCGGAATCACAGAACCACGGCTGCACATCACGTTGCCATAACGGGTGCAGCAGATTTTGGTGTCGCCGCTCAAACGGCTCTTGGCCACCGCTATCTTCTCCTCGATGGCCTTGGTGATACCCATGGCGTTGATGGGATAAGCGGCCTTGTCGGTCGAGAGGCAAATCACGCACTTCACACCCGCGTCGATGGCGGCATCAAGGGTGTTGTCCGTTCCCATCACGTTGGTCTTCACCGCTTCCATTGGGAAGAACTCGCACGAAGGCACCTGCTTCAATGCCGCAGCGTGGAACACATAGTCCACACCCTTCATCGCGTACTTCAGCGTGCTCTTGTTGCGCACGTCACCAATGTAGAACTTGATTTTGTTGGCCACCTCAGGCATACGAGCCTGAAAGTCGTGGCGCATATCATCCTGCTTCTTCTCGTCGCGACTGAAAATACGGATTTCGCCGATGTCCGTACGCAAGAAACGGTTCAACACTGCATTGCCGAAGCTGCCTGTACCTCCAGTAATCAGGAGGGTCTTGTCTTTAAATACACTCATTGTTATTTATGATTTTGTTAATTGTCTCTATTAAAAGCTCAAGAGGTTTAAGACGTTCAAGCGGTTCAAGATGCGTTGACCTTGAACTCTTGAACCTTTGAACATTTCAAACCCTTAGAATATCAGCGTCCGTCAGCGGCTCCCACACTCCATTCTTGCATTCCAGCAGCACGGTTCCCGATTCCTTGGCCCACACTCTGTGCCATTGGCCTGCCGGTACATTCACCGCAACGTTCGGACCATTGGGGCTTAGTTCGATGGACTCTGTGCAAACACGTTCCAACTCGTCATAGAATTCCTCAACGAGGCAGCCTCGTAAGCAGACCACTGTTTCCGAAGTATGCTGGTGGCGATGTATTGGCATATCGCTACCAGGTTCTATCGCATTGAGCATCCTTTGCGACTGGTCGCTCTCACTGTTGCGGAGATCCATATTCATGCGAAGCCGAGGACTCTCCTTGGCTTTCGCTGTTAAATCATCAAGTATCGCTTGTGTTATCGTCATAAAACCTTTAACCTTTACACCACCCCAAAAACTCCTTCCACAAAAACCTCCCTGCGCTCTCATCTGCATACACCTTAAACTTCCACTGGTTCTGCATCAGGCGGCGGGCTATGATGAGGCGGCGGTGGCCCTTGTTGCGGCCATGATGCGTGTGGCTGCCACCGATGATGTCATCCCACACCCGCTGCTCCTCTTCCGCTACCACAACCTCTGCCCTCTCTACTTCCTTCGCAGGAAACCATTCCTTGGGCAGCCCCAGCCTGTGCAGGGATATGGCGGTCAATGCGTCGGCAAAGCGGCTCCAGGTGGACTCACCCTTCACCTCGTGAACCTTTGCAGCTTCGGCCTCGGTGAGCTGTTTTAGGCACAAAGCCCAGTCCACCACATGGCGAAGTTCAATCTTCTCGTGCAGGAAGTGCTTGTATGCGTGCCAGCCCACATAGAGGGTTGTAAAAGCAGCATTGGGGAAAAGGATGCCCGGCATTGCAGTGGTGCGACTGTCGCTTGCGGCCATCTGCTGCAAGGCCGTTTCCATGCCGTATATGTCGCCCTTCACGCGACTGTTGCCGAAGGCGAAGTGATGCTCCACCGAAACGTCGTCAACCCTGACGTGGGCGTGATGCCCGTCGGCCTTGCCCACAGTCAGCCCGTGCTTGGCCAGACAGCGGTTCACCGCCTCGTAGTCGGGGCCAGAGTAGATGTCCACGTCGCTAAACTCCCGCAGTTCGGGCCGAGGGTAATGTACCGCCACCGAGAAGCCCTTCACCACTGTCGTTGCCAGCCCATCCTCGGCCAGCCACTCGCCCAGTTTCCTCACGGCCTCCTGCTTCTGGCGCGACAGCTCGGCTGTACTCTGTGCGTAGGCCATCCATTTCGACCAAAGCAGAAATCCAGGCCTTTGTTCCTTGGACAGAGCCGCCATCGTTGGGAACGTCATCGCCAGCACCTGCTGCTGCAAAGCTATGTCGAAGCAACGTTGCCAATCTGCTTCCGTTGCCCCTGCAAAAACCTTTTCATTCAAAGGTCGTTTGCACAAAGTAACGTTTAAGAGTTCAATAAGCAAATCGCTCACTTGAATCCTAAATCTTGAATCTATTAAGCAATTAAGCTTCTAAGCACCTAAGCAATAATAGCACTCTTGATCGTCTCTACGATGTAGCGAACGTCTTCTTCCGTGACATACGGGCCCGCAGGCAAACACATCCCCACCTTAAACATCGCCTCTGATACACCATTCAGATAAGCAGGCGCATCCTTGTAGCAAGGCTGCTTGTGCATCGGCTTCCATAAAGGACGAGCTTCGATGCCAGCTGCATCCATAAACACACGCAATGCTTCCACATTATCATTCGGCTGGCAATCCGTTACAGCTGATGAAGCGGCATGAATCACACCGGCAGCACCACCCACGGCACCCGTCACGATGGTCTTGTAGGCGTTCTCCTGTCCTTTGATGCGCACCTCTGGGTCTATGGTCATGGTGCAGAGCCAGAAGTTGGAGTCAAAGCGGCCGTCGGGATTGCCGTGCACCTTTATGCCTGGTACATCCCTCAGCAGTTCTTCGTACAATGCTTGCACATGCTTGTGGTGGGCGATATGGTCGTTAGCAACAGTCATCTGGCCACGACCGATGCCGGCACAGATATTGCTCATACGGTAGTTGAAACCAATCTTCTCATGCTGATAATAAGGATAGCTCTCGCGATACTGCGTGGCGTACATCATGATTTCGCGCCACTCCTCTTCGTTGGCTGTGATAAGAGCGCCACCGCCGCTGGTGGTAATCATCTTGTTGCCGTTAAACGACAATACGCCGTATTTGCCGAAGGTGCCCAGCACCTGGCCTTTCCAGCGGCTACCGAAACCTTCAGCGGCATCCTCGATGACGGGGATGTCGTATCGGTTGGCGATCTCCATGATGCGGTCAATCTGGTACGGCATACCGTAAAGAGCCACAGGGATTATAGCCGCAGGCTTCTTTCCCGTCTTGGCGATGCGGTCCTTGATAGCCACCTCCATCAATTCCGGATCCATATTCCATGAATCCTTCTCCGAATCCACAAACACCGGCTTTGCGCCAAGGTAAGTGATAGGGTGGGAGGAAGCGCAGAACGTAAACGACTGCACAATCACCTCATCTCCTGCTTTTACTCCGGCAGCAATCAACGCTAGATGCACCGCCGCCGTACCTGCACTCAACGCCACCACTCTCTTGTTAAGGTTAGCGTTAACGTTAAGGTTGACGAAGTCCTCCAGGTCCTTTTCAAATCCGTTAACGTTCGGTCCCAGCGGCACCACCCAATTGGTGTCGAAAGCCTCTTTAATATACTTTTGCTCTAACCCTGCTTCCGACATGTGCGCGAGGCAGAGGTAAATTCTTTTTCTCTCTGACATAATATTTTAATTTTATTGATTTCTATCTATGTTATTATTTCCACCTCGGCCAAAACAAATAGCTGCAAAACTGCCAAACTCCTTTCAAAACCCCTTTAAACATTACTGCATCTGAGAAATAATTTTCCTATACCTATCCGTGGTATAAATCACCTTACCGTCATCATCCACCACCCGGATTCCACCATTTTTGATAGCGGTGTGCCACATGGTGGCTTTCGGGAACTTGCGATGCTGATCCATCAGATACGGCACAGGCAGGAAGCCTTCAACAAACACTTTGTAAAAACCTTCGGGAGTATAGAGGTTCGGAACGGCTTTTTCCATCATCAGGATGGAATCCTTAGCTTCGGTGTAGAGAGCCTCTTCGCGTTCTTTCACCTCAGAGTCGTACTTCATGTTCGGAATCTTGCCCAAAGCACGTGCGGTGCGATATTCGTGAAGTGCATTAAGGGTAATGCGAATACTGTCTTTAATAATAGGCGGCGTGGCCAAACGGACTGCCTCACTGTAATTAACCACATGGATAATCTCTGGGCTATTGTCATTTTCAGGCTCCAGGTCGTCCATCAAACATGTTACAGCTGCCAACTGCACTTTTGCCTCTTCCAAAACAGGCGCAAAGTAGTCGAGACCGGCACGCGATTGCAGGCTCACATGAAAAGTGTCGTCCTCCAACTCACGAACCAGTTTCAGCATGGTTCTACCCTTGGCCAAATCCTGCACACCAGTAGTGTACTTCGGGGTGTTGAGCATGTTCTGCAAAATCAGATGCTTCACACCCATCTTCTTGCAGGCCTTGGCTGCCAAATAGCCTGATATGATATAGGTGATGTCGTCAGCGCCACGGAAAGCAAAGTGGTGAGGCACATTAGGCTCAACAGGCTTGCCAGTGGTGACAATCCACCGCACAGCCTCGAAATGCTCCTTCAGGTTGTCGAGCAACGAGTTATGGCCACGGCCATCCAACTCATCAAACCACCAGAAGGATAAGGCGTGCCACGAAATGTTCAACGACCTTTCGTGTATCTTGGCCAATCCAGGAACATTCTTTGTGCCGGAATAGGTACGCACCAGCATGGGACGAGCCTCTTCTTTGATGGTGCGATATTCGGCTTCCGAATTGACCGGTACACCACCACCATTAGGCTTGCCTTCCCAATCTTCCCCGAAATTAGACTGAGTAAGCTGAGAGCTTCCGATGGAAAGTACGTCGAGCAACTGGCTTTGCGCCAAATCACGACACCACGAACTATATTCCTTCAAAGCTTCCAAGCGATTGGGATTATATGGCCCCGAATGGGTACGGATAATCGGCAAAGCGTGTTTGCTGCGGGCATATTTCAAACGCTCGATATAGGTATCATCATCTGTGCCACAATTGGCATAGCCGAAGTGGTCTTGCGGCGGCTCAATCTTGAACTTTTCCGACTCGATGAGCTTCTTGGCAAAGTTCCAGCGCATATCGTCGTAGGGGTTCTTCTGATTCAACGCCTGCGGCATTAGATATTCAGGCACCTTCAGCATAGTGAGCGACTCGATAGGGCTTTCGTTGCCAGGGAACACCAGCACCTCGCCATTAGTCTTGCCCCGTACAATATCACAAGTGTCAGGCAATCCGGCAAAGAAGATTTGCGTAAGCTTACCGCCTTGCTCCTCAAACATATTGTCACCTTTCAGGTGCATATAGAGGCTCATGAAATAGTCGCTGCCCTCCTTGGGGTCGAGGCGATAGCTGAACCCTAACCGAGTGATTTTATTGTCAACAATCCACTTCTTCACCAAGCTGTAGTTGTTGATTTTATGAATCTGCTCCACGGCCTCGTTGATGTCGTCTTTTGATACGTACACCTTGTAGCCACAGTCGCGAAGCAGGTTGGCCATGGTATAAACCCCCATGGTGTGAACATCCACCAAGGGCTTAATAAAGCCGAAAACGTCTTTTAAATTAGGCTTCATGGGTAATATAATCTAAAATTTCCTGTTTGCTCTTGCCAGCTAAGCCCAGGTTCTTCAAGTTGCGGCCATTCGTGTGCAGGTCTTGTCCCAGCAAGGCTTCGCAAATATGTATCATCGATTCCAAAAGCGGAGCTTTCACACCTGCAGCATGGCCTAGTTCCATAATAGGCAATACGCCCGTTGGGATGTCCTCGGTCAACTGGCGTGTGAAGATTGATGAAGGTGACTTGATGTCGTGATAAGCTGGATTGTTTTTCATCCGCTCACACAAGGTGTCACCCACAGTGTCCTTATAGGCAAACTTAATCCATTCGTTCACACCCAACAGGTCTATTCCGTATGCCTTACCCACAGCCAAACGTTCCGCATCAAAACGCTCTATGAATGCAGCCACCTGCTCAGTCATGTCGCGATAAAACCAGAACACCTCATTGCGTTCGATGGTGGCGGCATTGAAAAGCAACACGCAAGGATGGAACATGGCTCCGATATTCTCTAAACTGGTGCGTAGAATATTGGTGGTCTTCATAAAACTTGGGTAGAGCGGATTGATTTTGCTCAACACATAGTCGGTATCCTTCGAGGGCAATGCCGACAACAGCACCTCGTCCTTCACACCAATGATGTTCACCGTGCCGTTTTGCACAATACGGCAAGCATACACCAGCGTTTGCGCTTCGGCCAAATAGAAACGCGCTTTGCAGCCCGCTTCCACCAAAGCTTGTTTAAACACCAATGCACCGCAGGTGCGGCCAGGGTTCAGGATTAATACCTGCCCATCCACCATGTAAGGAGCAATGCTTTGCGCCACCGCCTTATGGGCATTGGCGATGGTAGTGACCATAATGATTTCAGCACCAACAACAGCTTCTGCGATATTGGTGGTAATACACGATAGTTTTCCGAAACCACTGAGGCGACCTTCCAATTTTATACCGCCCAATTGTTTCAGTTCGTTAATTTTTTCTTCAACAATGTCATACAAAGCCACCTCGTAGCCTTGCGTGGCTAAATAACCGGCAATGGCTTGACCGCCATTACCAGCTCCAATAACTGCAATTTTCATTGATTAAATAAACTGATTACGTTCTTTTTTGAGATAATCCCGATATGATTTTCTTAATCTATATTTCAAGATAAAATTGAGATTCTTCAACTTACTATCCGAAGTTTTATTGGCTAAAAAACGTGTACTCGGTTGAGGTTTAAATCCCAAGGAATAATGCAAATACAACGATTCTTTACGCTTGAAAGCTATAGCCGATTCTCCAAATTTAACACCTTTTGCTGCTAATTGTGAAAAGGCGTACAAGATACATAACCTGCCATAACCTTTACCTTGCGCCTCCTTTGTCACCCCTATTCTAAAATCGCCTCCTATCTTGGGATTGGTTTTATATACACCAATCGAAACGGTGGCTACAGCTCGCCCCCCCCCACATTAAC
>Ga0326513_10001067_pt1 | contig 22475 bp, 22 predicted proteins | sample 2_2465_0518_D_FD_203654 | JGI IMG/M metagenome (GOLD analysis project Ga0326513, IMG submission 203654) | Bovine rumen microbial communities from UC Davis, California, United States - 2_2465_0518 | ecosystem: Host-associated > Mammals > Digestive system > Stomach > Rumen | place: USA... | reverse complement strand
AACCACTCACTCGCTGTCGCTCCTTCGTGGGCGCGGGCTTAACCCTCTCGCCGCGCGCAGCGCGGACTCGACCCGCGCAGATGTGTATTTTAGAGGTACACGCAAGGCCGACAGCTACCATCCGCGATGCCGACGGCAGTATTGCCCACATAGCCGGAATGGCCGCAACCGCACCAATACCCAGAAGTGCGAGATTCGGTGTCTTCCCACCACCAACGTCTGGAACCAAGTGCATACTGCCACAATTTATACGATACCGAATCGTCATTCCACGGATTTGTGCACTGTCTTGCGCTTGTGTACTTCATGATTTCCCACTGTACACTCGTCTCGTAATCGAGATTCTTTGAGTAGAAGTGAGAACCGAAGCATTCAACTTCCGTAGGCTCGAAAATCGTATCTCCTCGCCATTCACCTGAAACAGTACGTCTAATAGTCTTAAGACTATCGACACCGAGAGCCGCAGCAATCTGAGATGCCAAGCTTGCGCGACCAGCACTCCAATTGTCCCATGACTGGTTGAGAAGTGAATACTTCATCATAAGAACGATGCCGTGACCACTATTCTGATTATCGCCGACAAAATTGTACTGGTCAAATGCAGCAATGACCATACGGAGGCGTCCGCTTCTCTTTTCGCCGGTAGCCGTGCCAGAGCCGTTGTAAACCGACATCGTATCACAGAAGTTTTTTCCAGCGTATGTTAAAATCGTCTGAGTCGGTGTATCACAACCCAAGTCAACATAGTCGCCAGGTTTCAAGCCAATATAATCAGCCTGATTAATTTTCTGGTTGCGCAAAATCGGTCCAAGTTCAGTCGGTTTACAGTTGAAGATTTTACACAAGTCGCGCCCAGAATCACCGTGTCCTGCCAAGTAAGCGTTCGGATTTGCGTAATCCTCATACGGTTCTTTCCATGATGTGAAGTAGAATGTATTCGGTACGCCTTGGTACGTCGTCCATGTGATGCCGTCGTCGCTGGTATATGAAACGACGTTGTTTGAAGAAATGTCACCGGAACTCATCATGAGTTTATTTCCAGCGGTCTTGATAATGCGGTTGTAGTAGATGTCTTCGAGTCCACCGCAAGGAGACCATGTACGTCCGCCGTCTACACTGTAGATTACGCCTTTTACGTTAGCCGTATTTTCGAGAGCGCGTGTTACAACGACGATATTCTCGGTGTTGTCACTTCCAACGGTTGTGAGATAAATAGGCTTATCCCAGTTACCAGAAACGATGTTACTCGGCTTCCAAGAGTTTCCATCGTCGTCAGAGTACCGTATGCCGTTATTGTCTTGTGAGACAGCAATCATACGATCTTTAATTATTTCAACAGGTGTCATATTCGACTCCTCCAAAAGGTGATGATATGATATTTTTCATTACTCCATAAGATTCCAAGTAAGAGAAGCGTCCGGAGTATTAAATCCATCAGCATACTTAGAGTTCTTATGATACCATGACGGATCTTTACCAAAGACCTGAACCCAACCATCTGGGTCGTGAATAAGCTGATTCTTGATATACGGAATGAGCATCTCCCGTTTTGCTGTGCACACAATGCGATATGGTGTATTCGGAAGATTATTCCATAATCGAACCTGCATATGATTCCAATCGACAGTGTAATCATGATTCAACTTCATCTGCCAGTCGTACTTAAACAACGCAATCTCATAGTAGTCTGAAGGATTCTTGTTAGTATTCTTCAAAACTTCAATGATTCTAAGATGCATCGGGCCATACAATTCATCGTCAATGTCTATGAGTTCTTCTCCGCGAGAATCTGATACGAACTCAATATCTGACATAACTGTGAGTTTATTCGGTTTGTATGCAAGCCACTTATCAACAGGATTTGGACGATAGTTACGAGTCTTGAGTATTCGCTCGTCAAACCCAACGTTTGAGATTCTCGCTGGTTTGTAGTTATCAGGAACTTGCTTACCATCTACAACTTCAGGCATTCTCACGATAAAACCGATTGGAAAATACGGTTCAAAAGTAAACCGCTCTGTTATTTCATACTTCGACTTTACCTGCCCGGTCTGCTCACCTTCGCCTTTCTCAGGACGTGTATCATGCACAATTTGCATTTGAGGATGTGAATACATTAAGGTCATCATACCAACGTTTTTCTCCATATCGTATTTCCTGTAAAGAAACCGATTATGAGAAAAAGACATCAGTTCACGCCTAAACGTCTTCATATCATCTTCTTTATTCAAATCATACCCTTCAATCGTCGCAATGTAATCGAGCATATTTGACGGTAACGGAGCAAGTATTATGCTGTCAACTCCATATGTCTCAGGCGAGCCGTTGTATCTAAAATGCGTAAGCATCCACTCGTAGATGTCGTCTCTTGAGTACAAATCTGGAAAAAGATACTTATAGTTCAGCGTAATTTTTTTGCGAACTGGAATCATGTAAATCTGTATATGATTCACAGGATTCTCGTATATCTTCCAGTAGTATGTCGATAGTTGTCCGCCAGCCAAATAATGAGATGCGTAATTGTGAGGCCAGTCAATTTGTTCGAGCGTTTCTTTCGGGTCATCGTCGACTTCATACGTCGTCATCACACAAGGAAGATTGGTGTCGTTGAGATACCTATCATTTTTGTACATATCCTGCATATTTCTCTTCGTATCCAAGTAATTCGATTTGAAGTAATTTTCAGGGAAATTAGCAAGATGCCTTGCATGTACATTCTGTATGACACTCATTTTTGGTATATGAGAGTGAACGACAGCCCAATGTGAGAGCATATACTTCATATATACCTCCAAAAATAAGCTGAAGATTAAGGGAGTGTTTTTAGACTTAATTATTCTTTTACGGAGCAATCAACAGGTGAGTATTGATTAGAAGGAGCTCATATGAGTGTAGAAAAACAGAAACGACGCACTAATATCGGCGAAGTTCGGCAAGTGTTTGATGATATGTACATTCGTTATCGAACAGAACTCCGTCCTCATCTTCAAGAGCTTGCTTATGCGGCAGCAGCGTATCGTCACGCGCAACCTGGCTCGCCAATGTATAGCTGGATTTACGATGCGATGTGTAATGGAGGATTCGAAAATAATCCGCATTACGAGAAGCTTCTATTGAAAGATTGGCGAGAACTCGATAGGAATATGCGCAAACTCGCGCATTGTATCAATAAAGTTACTAACGATTTCAAAGGCCATGCTATCGTGCAGATTGTATTAGACCGTCTGTATAATTGTAATGTAGCTATCGTAATCTCTAAAGAAATCGAGTGGGAACTTAATACCATATGGAAGACATGGAACGTTTTTGGTAAGAAAGGTATCCCTCCGAAGATGATTAAAGTTCACAAGATGACTGGTTACATTATCGACCTAAACTTACTTCAGCAGAAGCTCACAGTTTGTCAGATGTATTGCTTAAAGACTCTTAAGAATCATTTTCCTGAAACGATTTGCGCAATACATAAACGCTTCTCAAAAGACCCGAAAGGTATGGTTAATGAGTTCTATACGCAGTTTGAAAATGCTACAGACTCATACACGATTGATGATCATAACCGTGGTAACGTTTTTATTAAGACATGCCAAGTATTACACGATATGTGCAAACTTATGAGTGAAATGTCTACAATGCCGCCAGCTGGCAAACGTCAGCTACTTAATGTCGATGGTTACAGACATCGTGCATTGAATATTATGGGTGGGCGTAACTACGTTACAGCTTCGCCAGAGTATACTGGTATCGAGGGATGTAATAAAATCCCTACGATTGATTTCTCGAAGATGACCAAGAAGGAGCTTAAGTATTATTTTAACCCTCCTGAGTTAAAGATGCTTACAGCAGAAGAACTCCTTAAAAGTCATGATAGCTCAGTGGAGAATCTTATGCCTTAATAAAGTAAACTAAGTTGTCATTATAGGGTTTAGCGGAAAAAGACGCTCTCGCAATTCTGGGAATTGGTGCAATTGCAACAATAACGGCAATGCGAACAATAATACCGTCGACAACGCGGATGGTAGCTGTCGGACTTTAATGAGTATAACTAATTTTATATCCCATAAAAGGGCTGCATTCCCTTCGGTTTTTAATCCGTAAACCGGGATAGATGGCGTATATTTCGTCGGTGTGCAGAGTAATCTGTAATTTACCCACGGCTATGCCGTTGGATATATGCGCATGTGCACTATCCTCTTATCTTTTATCTATACTGGAGGCTGACCTTGGGTGTTCGATTAACACGCGCTCAACGCCGTAGGAATTACTATCTCAATCTCAGAAGTTATAAGTTGCGTAATAATACGCAGAGAAGAATCAACGCACGTTGGGCTTCTCACACTCAACGATACAAGGAGTATTTCGATTATGGGATTATCACAGACGTTGATAATCTTGTAGAGGCATTCTATAGACAATGTCGGAAAAACTTAAAGTGGAAGAAAAGCATTCAAGAGTTTGACCAGCACTTACTGTACAACTGCATCCGCCTTTCCGATAAACTTAATCGTCTCGAAGTTCCTTGGGAAGAGTACAAACGATTCCCAGTGAATGAACGGGGTAAAATAAGACAGATTGCAGCACCAGGGTTAGATGAACGTGTGACCCAAAACTGTATGGTAAATAATGTCTTATATCCAGTAATGCTACCATCTCTCATCTACGATAACGGAGCTTGCTTAAAAGGTAAAGGTATTAGTTTTACTCGTAAACGATTAGTTAAGCATCTTACAGATTACATGCTCACAAATAAAACACATGATGGTTATATCTTGCTGATAGACTTTCATGGTTACTTTGCAAATATAGACCACGAGAATGTAATGTATGAGTACAACCGTCGACTATTTAACGAGTATATGCTCTACATTATTTCGAGATATATGTATCTCTTTAATCCTGAAGGAGTAGGGGTCGGTCTAGGTTCAACACTCTCGCAACTCTCAGCATTACTATTACCAAATCGTCTTGATCATGCAATGAAAGAGAAGTTTCATATGAAATACTATGGGCGATATAATGATGATATTTACATTATTCACCAAAATCGAGAAGTTCTTGAGCAGCTTTTACAAGAAATTATTAAGATTTGTGATATGCTGAAGATTCAATTAAACACGAATAAGACAAAAATTTGCAGATTAAGTCAAGGATTTACGTTCTTGAAATGCCGTTACTTCGTTTCTCAAAAGAAGTACAGTATTACTAAAGGTGAAGGAAGAATTATGAAGTTCTCAGGACGTAAAAATGCCAATCATCAGAAAGGTAAGCTGTATGAATTGAACTATCGTATCAATAAACATACAGCTACGTTCCAAGAGTTTCATAATCAATATAAATCTTGGAGAAACTCGACAATTAAAGAGTTCGATTGTCGTAGAATCATTAAAAGTATGGACAACTATTATTATAAGCTTACGAATCAGCGTTACGACCCGAATCGTAAGTTTAATCGATGGGGATTCGTTTATCAGCGTTATATCGACGCTAATGCTGAACTCCAAAGGATTAATTAGTTCTTTGTATCCGTCATGGATGGATAGCCATTGAATAACCTCGAAAATAAGTCCCGCCGGGTTTCCGGCGGGCATTTTTTATGACATGTCTTCAAGATTATTCCCGTAAATATTACAGGTTTTAAGAAACGTCTCAAACTCAGTTTCAGCAGTCTCAACGGCTATCTGAGCATTCTCTACATCCCAAGCCAACGATTTGCGGTTTGTCAATTCCTGTGTAGTGTATATTTCATCAGGAACCGCCTGAAGGATATTTCCATCATCATCTTTAATAACTCCAGGATAAGATGCAACCAAACGCTGTAAACCAACAGCTGTTAAGTTTGAGACGAATGTGTTGTAAGTGGAATATGCTTCTGAATATGCGAGATACGCTTGATTCTTCTTACCGACCATCTCAATATACTTGTCGTAGATCTCACGATAGTTATTGATTGCAATAATTTCAGCCTTTATATTGAACTGAGAAACCGCAGCATAACCAAGATTATGATGACCTTTGATAAGTACAACACACTTCGTATCCATGATGTAATCTCGGATTGTAATACCGTGAAGTTTCTCATGGTCGTACACTGTAACTTCAGAGATAACGTTAGCAACCTTCCAAGACGTTCCGTTAAAGAAAATCATCTTAGCGTTTCCAACACTGACCCTAGCAATCAGCTCTCCAGAGTTATCAGCGATATCAATAGAATCTTCGAGATTCATATTGGTTACTGTATATACCTGAAGAATATTAGGGTCTTTCGGAAGTGTAAGCTTCTTTACAGTTGAAGACTTTATATAGATATTGACAGGAAGCTTCGGAATTATACCGTCACGGTCATCCAAAGCAACTTTCGGATATATCGTCTCATCCCAGCCCATCATTGAAACGTTGCTCGGATAGATTTTTGTATCTTTGTATCCGCCAACTATCCAGAACTTTTCTGGAGTAAGCTTAGGAGTACATGCGAGCTTTTCCACGTCGTCGAGGTTCAAGTTATACGGCTGAACTAAACCGTTTTTCTTAACTGAAAGTCTCTGCATAAAAACTCCTATTCAATAATGGGTTCTTCGGTAGGATTTACATCGTACTGAATATTAGAAATTGTAATGATTACGGAACCCTCACTAACTTCACGAGCTACAACCGCTACAACCTCTTCTGATGAAACTACTTTAACAAGTTCGCCAGATTCGTTATTCAACTCAATATCACGACCGCTCTTATTTATCACAAGAGCGAAAGTTCCAGCATTCAACTTTTCGCAGTTGAGGTTGAACTCTCCGCATGGATTACTGTCGTCGACGATATAATTAAAGCCGGTTTCTATAGGCTGATTGTCTGGGTTTCGACCAAATGGTTGTAGTGTATATCCAAGCGGTAAATCTCCAATAACTTCAACCGATAAATAATCTTCAATGCATTTAGGCATATCAAAATCTTTTGTAAGCATCGGTTTATTCAACTGAGGATATGATATTCCGCTAGGTTGTCTTCGACTCTCACGTTCCCAATTCTTTGTGTACTTTGCAATGTCGGTGGTCTTTCTTTCACCGAATACTGACGGATACTGATTAGCAATACCCGTATCTAAATCTATTTGTGACGGAGTTATACCAGTAGGTATAACAGTTCCGTCTTTTATTTGAAAGACGTTTGTCTTATTTGACATATAATCCTCCACAAACTTCATTGTTATAGTCGATGTTTTACCACCCTCCAAATACCCTCAAACATTTGGCTAATTCTTAAGGATATTGGAGGAAATATGTCAAATCTCGCTGATTCTTTAGCATTTGAAGACGATTTTCCTATGATTACAATGGAAGCTGCAGATAACCCTGAAGCATCGACAGTCTTATGGGATGAGATGTCTCAGTTAATTACTCCGAAGAAAGCTGCTGAAGTTCGTCAGAAAATCGTACAGCATATTGGAAACTACATCGACCGCAATTCAGAATCACTAATGGCTATGGGTCCATACGTTGGAATATTCTTCGATGAAGAGAAAGATGGTATGGCTATTCTTCATATGCTTGGAATTACTCCGAAGCAGGTGAATGAAATTGTCAAGAAATCTCCTATGGTCAAGTCTCACTTCAGAACACTCAATAACCCTCTCTTCTACACTATGGTAATGCTTATCTGCACGTACCGTTCTATGAAGGGTAAGCTGTTTATTGAAGCTGGTGAGATGTGTACAATGTTTATGGCTATCCGTTTTTATTCATCACGTCAAGGTTATATGTGGTACAAAGGTTGTAACAAAGACTGCATGATTTATACAATCAACAACCTCACTGATAAGTATCTCTATAAACAGGAAGGTTCGGTATACAAAGTTCTAAAGCATTTATCTGAGCAAAACTTTGAAACTCTCGGTGTTAAGCTTATCGAGACGCACTTGGATAAGTTCTACACGTACTTTATCACGAATATCTCGTCGAAGATTAACAACTCTCTCGGTAAGATATTCGATGAGTATAAAAAGAATCTTGTTAATAAGAAGTACATGAGTGAAGACAAAGAAACGTTCAAGGACAATGAATCCAACTCTGAAGTCTTAAAAGACTTGACAAATATCTCTGCAGATGCCGATACATTCGCAGACAGAGTTTATGCGAAGATTCGTACTGCTCCTATTGACCAGCAGTTGCTATTCAATGCGACTTCTCAGACAAAGATTCGTGCGTCTACAGTACAGTCTACTATAGAAGACGTGCTTTATAATGAGCATCAAATGCTTAAAGATTTCATCATCTGCATTATTGCAGAGTTCATTATCAGAGACCCTATGAAGCATACGATTGATAAAGTTAAATCACGACACTTCCATGCTTGGGCTATGAACGTATATAAGATTTCGAACTCGAAGTCCGACAGAATTATCAAACTCAAGGAAATCCTTGATGTTTGGATTCGCAAGTACGGTGCTCAGTACATGGTCTTAAACCGTGAAGCTACAATCGTAAACTTCAGAAAATCTCTGTTTATTTACATCGTTGATTGTATTATCAAATACGCATAAGGAGAAATAAATGGCTACTACAACCAGATATGATATCGGAGATAATATCTCCGTTACAGACTTAAACGGTCGTGTTTATCGTGTATGTATTAAGTCGATCGCAGACTATAGTATCGCACGACAGCTTGGCTCTATTGACGTTCTCGCTCAAGGTTATGACGCTCCGAACGATACAATCGACCAAGACACAGACCTCTTCTACATCTGCAGTAACATCGAAGGTGATACTGCATTTAACAATCTCATTCTCTGGGACAGAATCCTTGACCACTCAAAGACAGTCTATATTACCAGCGAGTCTGTGTACTACATGAAGATTGTACCTATCTCTTCAGGATTGAATAAATCCTCAAGAACGATTGGTGAAATTGTCTCGGAAATCAAGACAATTATCGCTGAAAATGCTCGCGATTACGTTGTCAATATTGAAGAGGTCAATGATGACGAAGATGAAGAAACAAAGTTGAAGCGTATGCTCAATACAGCGAAAGCTCTTATCACTGAGTTCAATGGATTGGAAACTGTACGTCCATTGATTACTCAGTTGACATCACTTGACTTCGAAGCTATGACAACCGACATTCAGCGTTCACTTACTGATATTCGTGCACAACTTTCAGCACTCACATCAGAATAAAAGTAAAAAAAAAATAATCACCGCCCCGCAAGGGGCGGGTTGTTTTATTTTACTTCTCCGTGATACTTCTGATGAATAACATCGAGTTTACGTTTCAGCTCAGGCAACGATTCTTTAGCACGACGAATCTTTACAGTGGCTTCAGGAGAAATTTTGCCTTTCTTCAACTTCGGTAAGTTCAGTGCGTTCATGCGACAACCTCCACTTTCACAGCATGAAGACCCGGTACGATACGACACTTTGGATACATCTGACCGATGTAAGATTTGAACTCTTCGTCGCTATATTCATTACGACGAGATACTTCAATGAACTTACCGCGAATGAACTTAGCAAACTTGATTGCACGAATCTTTGGTTCGCCATAAGTTTCTTCGATGTACTTCATCCACTTTACATCTTCCATTGAATTGTAAGTAAATGCAGTTCTTGCAGTATCGCAAGATGCTATAACCGGTGTCTTCTTAGACTGCTGTCTTTTAGCGTTCTTCATAAGAACCTCTTGTTTAAGAATTGAGTCAGCATACGCCAACTTTCGATTTAATAATGTATACTTCGCAGGAATTGCCCTGCGAAGTAGTTTGCACAATGCTAACTAGTCAAGTCGTGTAATTTTCACAACGCGGAAACGCGGCTTTCTCTGTTGCTGCTCATCCTTCGACTTCTGGTTGCGCTTAATAACAACCGGCTTCTTGCTTGAAACTTCTTCGATAGAACCGATAACTTCATCAATCATAAACTGATGAAGTTTCTCGATAATCTTCTCGCTCTTTACAAGGTCATCCGGTGTCGGCTTGTTACCAGCAATCCAGTCGTCGAAGACTTCATGAAGCTGGGCAGCAATCTGCTCACCAAGAACGACAGCTTCGATAAGTTTTGATTTGCAGTTGCCTGCACACTTGTGCGGTTTTTCTTCTTTTTTCGGTTCTTCTTTAGTTAATGCTTCGTCAAGTGTGATACTGTGCTTGACTGAAGCGATTGCTGTTTCTGCTTCGATTGCCTTGATGATATTATCAAGGTTGCCGCGAACGCGAAATCCTGTCGTCTCTGTGTACACCAGAATGACATCTTTATTGTCTGGTATAGCTGAAATTGCAGAAATCTTGTCTGCTGCAATAAGCAATTTTCTGTTTTGAAGATCGTAAAGTTCAATAAACTTTGCCATAGTAGTTCTCCTGTATAGTTACTTCTTATCCGTAGAACCGAACCCAGCGGAACCACGGAACTTTATATCATTAAAGAAGCCGTAGAGATTATCTACGCGCTTCGGTGTGCATGAGATGTACTGCATGATAATCATCTGTGTAATTTTCATTCCCGGAGTAATCGGAATTGCTGTATCTCCGATATTGTGAATGTCGAAGAACAGTCTGTTCGCGTACCCGCAATCAATGATTTCTGCGCCGACGATGCAGTTTTCTTTACTTGCAACTCCAGAACGATTACAAACCAATCCGAATTGACCAATATCAATCTCAACGATAATGCCGGAATCAATCTTAGCATTCTCGCCCGGATACAGCCAGTAAATCGGAAGTTCACCGTTGACGAGGTTGTCATCCTTACTCTGAATAAAACGCTTGCGAATTGGAAAATCAGTAAGTTTCATATTCTCGTACTTTTTGTACCAAGAACGAACGTTATCGGTGTTCCCAATATCATCAAATGTTTCTTTGAACTTCCAAACGAGAGCTGGAAGATAACCCTTGATGATTGCATTCACGTGTTCATTGCTTGTCAAATATTCAGGCATAAAAATATGCTCGGGAATTGACATTACGCGACTTTTGTTTGGACCGAGTCCGGGATTAAACTCAATAGACGCATTCCCCGTAGGTACATAGAAATCTATACCTGCGTTTAATGAGTTGCCAGATTTCTCCGGGAACTTAACTACCACGGGAATGTCTTTATTGACAGTCCCTGGGGCGACTTGAAATGGAAGAATCATTCTTATCTCCTCTTTCTTCTATAATGACCTGGTAATGCAAGCAACGCATCTCCAGGCAAAAATCTTCTTAAGTTGCTGCTTGTGTTCATCAAGAGAATCATCGCTGTATTTTTCTTGATGCGCGAATCAACTACCAATGATGATTGAACGTCCAAGTATCTCAATGAAGGCCTAAACGGTGTAGCAAATCTGAAATACCTTTCACCTTGGATTCTACAGACAGCAGAATCGTCGATATCATAATCTGTACCCACCAACAGGGATTCCCCTGGATACAGATACCAAGCAAACTGGTCTCCATCATATGTATGGTTGATAAACTTGTAACGAGTAAGCTCAAGACCAATAGTCGGAGCTTCACGAATCGGACAAGTTGAGTCGATGAAATATTCACCATATACCTGATGACGTTTTCCATCATAGTAGACTTTTCCTGCAGTGGGAAGATTTCGTCTACCTCCGATATTATAATCGAATGAATCTGGATTGAAAATTAAACCGCAACGATGCTTGGGGAAATTGAATACGACCTGTGTTGTTTCATTCGGATCGTATTCGATGAAGCTATGCCCGTATTCATGAGCAATGCTCTCATGTACATTAAATATTGTCACTTTACTTTACCTCAGAATTGATTAAGCACATCGTAAACCATGTGCATGAACACCTGAGGATTAAAGAACTGTACAAGGTCTTTATTTGCCACAGAGCGTTCGGATTTTTTGACCGCTTGTCCCTGCTTTTTGATTACACGAAATCGCAGCTCTTCTGGAGTAAAGGTCATTTCAATCTGCACTCCATACTGGTCTGCGATTTGCTTGATATTATACAAGCTCGTGTTCATCAGGGTAATCGGGTCGTACTGTTCCTTACACGGACCAGTAGGGTATCGTTTACCCATAATGTCCTCCTATCATTCAATGTATTTGATTGCTTCGCCGAGCTCATAATTAAGCCGAGCTGGAACGAACTTCCAAGCGTTCAGCCACGTTTGGAAATCTAGGATTGCTTTCACCTCAATTTCTTTGTCAACGTTAATAATTCCTTTTGTCGCGCACGCTTCAGCAGTTTCAACATCCTTCATTGCGAAGTGGTCAAGATATACAGATACGTCGTTGTTAAGCTTCACGACATCAGCTTTGTTTGCATTGAGCAATTCTTCAACAGTGACATCATCGCCGTTGCTATCATCAATCAAGTCGACGATAGTAATGTAAGCTCTATCAAAGAATCCTTCGAAAAGTGTCTCGTCATATACTGAACGTCCGCCGATTGCTGTAAATTGCCAGCCTTCATAATTGTCTTCAGTTTCGACGTATCGTTTGAAATGCTCTTTCAAGAATACCTCATCAATATCAGGAACGACAACGACACCGCAAGTAGGAATCTTATTTCCCCAATCGTCCATCTTATACTCAACAGGAAACTTCTCCATGATTTCAAAAGCCCATTGTGTATCCTTGGAAATGACAACGTTTACACGCCCTTTTAGCGGCTGTTTGAGAGAATTGAACGTGTCGTGACCCATGATAACAACGTTTCCTTTGTCGCTGGCAGTGGTAACATCAATAAACCGCTCCATATCTTTCGTGAAGTGGTAGATAAGATGACCTTTGATACCGATGCGGTTCTTCCTATCTGTGCAGAGAATTACATCCGGGATATTGTAAATATCCTGAGCTGCATACTTGCACAACGTCGATGCAATAATATCGTCAGTCAACGTTTTCTGAAACTTGGTTTCCTTCGTGACCACATACTTCGGGTGAAACTTGTTGGATATGCTCATAAGCGCATAGAACCGTTTTCTCTGTTCGCTTGACAATCTATCCATGTCTATACTCCTTAAAAGTTTATATATTTGTAATGCTTAAAATGTAATCTTACACTGGTATGCCGTGAAATATCATGTTAAGTTCAAAAGGTGTCGGGAGATTCATCATTACTTGATCTGGTCTTTCACGTTCTTTGAACGTTCCACAGAAATACAAGTAATCAATGTACTCCTCGTCAATAATCATCTTCAGCAAATCGTCCGTCAATGGTTCATCTCCAGTATATGAGTCCGAATATGCTGCTGAATCATTCACTGCTTGTGAACACGCGTTTTTCACATATGCCCAGAATGTACCGCGCTTGAGTTCATACGCAGAGTCGTTCTTATTTCCATATTTTGAAATCCATTGATACAGTAAACAGAAATAGTACGCCGCTTCAATAGGAGCTGTAAGTTCGGGCAGCATTGATGCAAAGATATCTCCAGCATCAAGTGTGTTAAAGTTACGATGAATTGTCCTTTCAAGTCTTGGAACGGTTATCGTAATCGGTTTTATAGAACCGTATCTTGTAGAACCTATATCTTCCATCCACTTTACAGCAAATGGACTTTCGATAGTTCCAGTAATCATACGAGGTTCTAACGTAAGCAAATCGTTTGATATTTTAGCATCTAAGCACATCATAAGATAGCCGACACATTTATCAAACCCTTCCATAGTCAAAGCCTCGAAACTCCAAGGGTTAGCATTATCACTCAAAATATATCCTCCATGATAGACTTATCCACCTCATCAACAAATCGGTTTGCATCAATGAGTGGTCTCACGACCACATTCTTTATCAAGTTTACAAGCTTATTATGACGAGTTAAGTCTGGCAAGCATGAATCTTCCATACTTTCTACATAAGTAATTGGAGTTGAACTTATTAATTCAATTTCTTGAAAATCGACGGTTTGCTTCAAGATATTTATGCAATTATGCATCCACGTCATTGCAAGCTGATAATAGTTGGAAGCTTTTACTTCATAACGATTCAAATCACAATCGGTAAGAAAGTCATACATTGCGCACTCTGATACGAAGTATGCACATGCAGCAGCGGCCTCAGCTACTGGATATGCTGCAAACTGTATTTCGCACATCCCATCGAGCGTTGCAGCTCCACCTTTCGACATAGTGATGCGCTCAATTGTGGATAGTTTGGGAAAATACACTTTTTGATATCTTAAGTCATGAGCTTGCGTTTTAAGTTCATAACCAAATGTAACATATGGGTTTTTCAGTAAATCATTGAAACGTTGCTCTGGTTTATAATGCGAGATACGATTACCAGCAACGTTATACATCGTCTTGACGCAGCTGTACTCTATATCGAAGAGATGATTATTGTCATACAGTGAATGCTGAATGAACTCATTTTCAGGTAGTTGCTTGATATGTAACTGCACCTTTACCCTCCCATATTTCATTATCCTCAAGGTAATAATCATACGATTCGGATAATGGTTCATCGTAGTAATACGCCCAAGGATCTCCACACGCTATGTACGAATTATGAATAACGTTTTCGTCTATAGCTACTAGTAGTTGAATTAAGAAATCGTCAGAACCAAACGTATCGTTTGGATAACTTCTGAAAAGAAAGTCTGCGTTCATCTGAACGATTTGTGTACAATACTGAGAAATCAGAGATTCGGTTAAACGACTCTGTTCTATGTAACGGTCGGCGTTTTTATCTGTTCGACAAGTCAAATGATTCATTACCATTGACAAGAACCAACACATTACACACGCTTGAGTATATGGAGCATTTGGGATACATGCTCGAACATCGTCCGCAACTTCTCCATAAATCTGAGCATATCGTTTTGTATACAGCAATTTGATGATAAACGCTTTTGGAACTCTGAAAGCTTTGCATCTAGGATAAACTATATCTATTCTGTCGATATGCTCATGAAATGCATCCTCAATATAGTTATTAAGATAACAGAATGGATTTACAAAATAACCAATTTTTGCTTCTGGTTCTGGTGTATGCTCAAGCCAATCTAACTGATTTACAAGAGTATCACACACATATGTCATGAATACTTCACGAAGCACTGTGGATACTTGATAAACTATTGATTCGAGCGTTACGTGATGATATTTTTCATTCTTCGTAAAATCAATTATCATACTTACCTCACAGAAGAATGATGTTTAACTACAAAAAATATAGACGTGGATAAACCACGTCTATATTTCCAGTTTATTTTACAAGCTTAAGTCCAATGCCCTTCAGATATTGAGAAAGCATACGGTAATTCAAGCTGTGCTCTTGTATGACGTCGAACTGAATGTCGAACGGATTATCTGTTGTAAGCAAGAGTTTGACAAACTCTTCACGGTTCACCTGTGAGTTTGCATACATCTTGAGGAAGTCTGCAACTGCCTGTGAATCGTTCATCAAACACAAGTTCATGATTTCCATTTCTCCAATGCGGATAGGAGTGTCTGAGAAGAGAAGCTGGTGTCTCTTAAACTTGATTGACTTACTCGGGTGTCCGATTGCGCTCTGCATACCAAGGCTTCTTGCTGAATACTTAGACTCTGGTGTCTGTTTCAGCAAGATGACATACTTCCAGCCCATAATGAGCGGTTTAATGATTTTCTCGCCTTTATACGTACAGCGGTAACGCGGATACGGATACTTGTGATAAATCTCACGCATCTTGTCGAACCCAACGTTATCCCAGAACGGCGGAACCTGAAACTTCAAGTTCTCATTAAGAATCTGAAGATACAAAGTTTCTTTATCCTGCTGAGGCAACGCCATAAAGTAATCGGCTAACTGCTTTGCAATCGGCGGATTGAACGTTGCGTAGAACTCGATTATTTTCGGCATACCCAAAAACGACGGAATATTATTCTGCTTAAGGTCGCGGCAGATATTCTCGTCGATGAATGTAAGCTCCTGCTCACTCCATTGTCCTGAGTTAAGACGTCCAGCAACACCCTGAGGACTCAATACCAGCCAAGTCGGATTTCCGTATTGGTCTTTCGGCATATCCTCAAGATTGCTCATCGAACCAATAACACCTTTCTCGCCGAAGCGTCCTGAAATTTTACTACCGATGCCCGCGTGCTCAATATGCATCATCGTGAAGATGATTGTGATATTCTCGAACTTTGAGTTGCCGTTCAGAATCATCTTTTTTGACGTCAAGTCTTCAGCTCTGTGAAAGAGATGAATCAATGTATCTGAACAACGTCCGGGATTCTTCGTGATGATTTTACCGAGACGTGAGCGTAATGTCTGGTAGAACTTAATCTGTTCATCGTAGTAGTACATAACCTGCGCGTTATTTGGTGTGCGTTCAATTTCGTTCGGGTCTTTGTTACAGAAGACTTCGATACCAATAAGTTTGCTACCAGTCTTGCCATAGTATACATCATCTGAGTCTGCAAGGATATTGCGCAGATTTGAGTCCTTGAGACTGTAGATGATTGACTTCTGTGAAATCTTGCGTTTTGCACACAAGACATTCAAACGTGTATCTTCGCCAACATCAGGGAACGGCTTGTAGATTGAATCATCGCCGTAGTAGTTCAGCAAAATTTCGTTCGTATTGAGCTGAGCTTCAACAGTGTGAATCTTCACGTACTCCAAGCTGTCACAGAATTCCTTTGCTGCCCAGATAGCGTCTTCTGCAACGTTCAAGCATGAAATGTAAGCGGTTCTCGCATTTCTTCCATACTTGTAGTTCATTGCATCATCGAAGCTCGTCGACTTAAAGATGATTTCTCCCTGATTGATTAAGTCGTCAGGATTCTTTGAGTCGATTACCTCGTTCTGATTGAGGTAACCATATGACTCAGTAAGAACTTCACCGGGAACACGGTGAATTGCGTCGTAATAACCGTTCTGGTCTTGTACGATAAGCCAGTAGTCCAAGTTTGGAAACTTAGTATACCTTGAGATTTTGTGGACGATTCTCCATGGGCGGTCTGCACAGTAGTAGGACTTTGAGAAACGTCCTACTTCGTGTTCATAACCGGTACTCATCATAGGTACGTCTGTATGAGTAAGCATGAGAGTTTGAACGAGCTGTTGGTCAACCATATTCTGACGTGAACTGCTTATCTGGTTAGACCAAGTAAGCAGTTCGTTGCTGAGAAAGCGGTCAGAATGGTCGAACTTTTTGTTATACTCATCCATCATCTTTTTGGTGATGAGAGACTTTACCGATTTCTCTTCGGTATTTTTCTTGATGAGGTTTTCAAACTCTTTTTGCTGTTTTGTCATTGATGGTTTCTTTTTACCAGCCATTGTATCCTCCAAAATGATAATGAATATTTCTGATGATTATTTTGATGTAACTCCTTCCTTTACTGAAACTTTAGCAGGAACGTTTCCCGTAGTCCAGTTGTTAGGATTTGGGTCAGGGGTTTTCTTTACGAGGTCGAAGTACATACAGCGAGCAGCTGTTGCGTGAAGTGCCTTGACGAACTGCGGATTCTCAGGATTTTTCCTGAAATCTTTGACAAGGTTTTCCCAAAGAGTTCTTTTAGTGAACGTAACCGAAGGCATCGCTTTCAGATACATACTTCTCGGAGAACCCTCGAAACCATATCCTCTGTTGAAGATGTAGTTGAAGTCTGAAAGCAAGCAGTTGTAACCCGTATTTTGGTCGAAGATAACTTCAATCGGAATACCCGAGATATTATTCTTTGACTTGACGAAAGTCATTTTGTTACGAGTACCCATAATGTCAGGACCAAACTCTCCGTCTTCAAGGCGAGACATAAAGTCAGTGCGGAGAATCGACGTGTTTCCGTGAAGATACGAAATACCACCAGGAAGCTTCTCTGTCTGTTTGAGATAGATGAGCTGCTTCTGAATGTATTTCGGATTCTGAACGTTCATGTCAGTATTTGGAGCGATATGATTGACGATACAGAAGCGAATATTGTACTTGAAGACCATGTCAAGAATCTTGTCAAGCAAGAGTTTAGTTGAACCAGCGAAACGCATACCTTCAGTGTTATTATTTACTTTGGCTTCTTTCTGTTCATAGCTGACGTTACGCCCGCTTGTACTGATGTCATCATCATCTTTCAAACTCTTCATGAACGGAAGTGAGTCAAGAACGTAAACGTCGGGTGGATAAATCTTAATTTTCTTACCATGCATATCAACGAACGGAGTCTCAATCATAATTTCATTCTTGAGGTTTTCCTTTGCCTGACAAATAGCACGGATGTCATTGAAAACGAAGTCATGAGTAATGTCATAACGCACGTAGTCAATTTTGTTTTCAAGGTCGAATTGACTAAGACCTGTGAGTGTAGCGATACGACTCATCTCCATAGTATGCTCAGCATCGCGCAGATACATACACGAGTTCGCATATGGGCGTACGATATTTGCTCCGAGTTTGAGAAGTATAGAAGTCTTTCCAGACTGAGTTTTGCCAATGAATGAATGTATACCAGCAGGCATTCCGATATTGAAAAACTGCTGAACGACGCTGTTCGGACCAATGATGCGACCAATCTCGCCGTTCGCATAATCGTAAGGCGAGAAATCAGTCTTTACAGAGAATGATGGACGGTTATCATCTTCTCTGTCCTGATAGCTTTTGTTTTTCTGCCTAAGTGTGTTTAATACCAATGACATATATAACTCCTTAAAGGTTAAGTATTACCATGTTGACCTCAAAATAACAATATATACATTCGACAAAAATGACTGGGAGCCGAAGCTCCCAGACCTTTACATAACCTGTACAGGAGTTCCGTCAATTTGATTCATCTTACCGATGTCTACACCATTCAAGATAGTTTTACCATTTATCTTGAACGCATCGGTGATAGCTTCGTATGTTCCGGCACCGTTTTTCTCAATTTCCTCCGCAAGATTAAGGATATGATAGTCAAGTAATCCCTTGACCTTTGAACTCATATACTCAATAAGAGGTCTAAGTTCTTTTTCGTCTGCATTAAAATCAGAAACTTCGAAGTATTTGAATACATTCTTTTTAAGATAAGGCGGCATGATTTCAAGCGTCTGTAAGACTATTGTAATAATCATTTCTTTATATGTCTTATCATCAGGAGCTAACCGGCTTATCTTACCAGTCGAATCTCTGAGTTTTGGTAATACGAGGTTTGTGTATAAACGTTGAAACTGTGTCTTCAAGAAGTTATCAAGAGCAGCAATCATATCCTTATAAGATATGAAGTCGGTGTAACCCGTTACAGGTTTTGGCGGTGGCGGAGCTTGAAGTTTCGTCACCGTAAGCTCAAGTTCTTTTTTCTTCAAATCATTGGTAATCTTCCAAACCCTGAAGATATGCCAAGCCGCTATTACTGTGAATATCATCCACGCAAACGTAAATGACATAAAGATTATCGCAAAGATTTTCATGATTGTCCTCCAAGTGTTAATACAGCATCTCGATTCTTAAAGTAATCGGTATTCCAAGAAATGACTTTAGACGGCGTAATGACTGATGTATCCTGACATCTGTTATTATCTATGTCTGCTTTGTATTGAGCAAACTTGCGCATGATAGATGGCGAAAGCATGATATACTTCTGGTATCTCTGGATAAACTCATACAAGTTACCATGGCACTGACGCATATCAACTTTAAGCTTACCACCATGAACCAATGCGTGATTCGTCTTTGAAAGCATGACTACCTGTACACGATTTTCTGCGTGTTCTTCCATTACTTTCTTTGCAATAGAGAATGTAGTTACAGGCGAACCAGTATCGAAAGCCCAATCCATCATGAGCTTGACGTAATCATGGAGTGTGAGAATCGGTCCGTGATGCATTTCGATAGTCGCTATCTCATCAGTAATCTCACTATTAAAAGCATCATACCGCAATCCAATATCGTTCTTAAGATATGCGATGTATGCACTGTACTTTAATGAAGTACGAATGCAATCTTTACACTTCTCAATGAACTTATTGTAAGTCTCACCATCATACATTTGTACAGGTTCGAAGTATAAACTCTCTGAAAACATGTCTCCTGGGCACTTAATCCTGTAGTTTCCAGACTCGGTTTCTTCGAATTCAATATTATTTAACCTTGACTTCTTAGAAGATTCGTGATGAAATATTGGGTCTACCTTTGGTGGAACCACGTATGAGTATGAACTATCAAATGGAAAATCTGCATCTGTAAATTGCGGATCGAACTCGTCTTCTATAAATATTGAGTCCTTTACGTTGAAATCCTCGTCATTAAACTCATAAACTTCATCATCTTCCGGAGTGAAATCATTATTCATTTTAACCTCCTGAAAGTAGATTATTGTTAAAATTGAAGTATTTTTCGCCCGAAAACATCGGCATAATTCTACTAATATGGGAGTGTATCGTCATGAATAGAGCAGTATCGAATCTCACTGCTGGTGAGCGTTCTTACATGAACGATTTGATAGCTTTCATGGATTCACTTATCATTAAATGCGACTATGACGCAAATATTGATGAGACCATAGATTCAAAGAGAGCTGGAGAAGCTTATATCCTTGCAAAGAACGGAGAAGACTCAATATTTGACTACGACATCTATCCGGCAACTCTTGTGAAGGCTGGTTTGTCACAATATTGGAGAGGTTTATTCGCAGCCGATAAGCAGCAATTTTACACAGCTATAAAAGATGAGCCGTTAGAGCAGTTGCTCTCGTATCTCCGTCAAAAAAGAATCAATGAGTATGTTGAAGAAAACGACTACTATTGTACACTTGCCGGAGAACCGTCATCTAAATCAAAACCGATTATGATTGACGATGTTTTTTCAGAGCCTATATATAAGACCGTTACCAGAACGATTTACAATGGTGATGGTACGACTTCTGAAATTGAAGAGCAAGTTCTAAAAGGGTACGAGAAGCAAGTTGCGTTGCATGAAGCAATGCATTCTCCGGGAACCGATATGTACGCTTACCTTGTTAAGAATAACATGGAAGAGTATAATAAGATTCTTGCGAAGCTTTCAGATAAGCAGAAAGCATATGAATATATTGAGCACATTACAAAGCCGATTGATTATGCTACTGCTCGTTCAGCTGCAAACTTTGAAATCCTGTGGTATGATGAATCATTGATGGCAGATGCCGATGTTACTGAGTTTATGCGTGAGTACAACGACTGTAGGGATTATATCCTTACAGTTCCGTACAATCAAGCATATGGTAAAAATTATGAACTCTATGACCGCTATATTGTCATCACAATTCTTTTTACAACTTTACTACACTTTGTAGCAAAGAAATCAAATCGTTATATCAAACGTAACTTCGCTACTCGTGAAGAGAAAATTATGTTTCTCAAAGATTACGATATGGATGACGTCATCGACGAGCTTACAACTTCTCAGTTGGATAAGCTTATCGACAACCTTGACTATCTTGTATCTATCAAAGGTAGCGAGCAAGTCATTGATGAAATCTTAAAGATTTTTGATATTACAGATATCAACGTATACAAATATGCGTTGATTAAGACTGTAAATACTGACAACGATCGTAATCCGCTAATCGACGAAACCAAGAAACGTAAAGACAACTATGGACTGAACTTGATTCAAGTTCCGGTTAATACGAAAGAATCAATGGTTAAGTTCGCTTCCGATGTCAGTAATTATATTGACCCATTCTCAACGATGGTGAACGATAAGTACGTCGGAGGAACCAATAACAAGGAATCTCAAGGAACTATTATTTCAAATCTTCTTGCAGACTTAAAGAATAATGAAAACTTCTCTTGGTTCTACACCAAGTACATCGGCATCATTTCTACTGTAAATATCATGCGTTGCTTTATTAAGTCAACGTATCTCATTCAGCACGTTATGCGCGATGAAGATGCTCTCGGTACGATGTGTACTATCGAAGGTCTTGTACAAAAGTTTAGCGTTCGCGATATCTTCGCTGCAATTAATTACGTTATCTCTTTGCGTTATGATGTAGCGGACACAATTCCTACAAGTGAAACTCTTGGAGGAATCATTGCGTTTAATGACAAAATAAAATCGGACGAATTAAAGGAACTCAAAGTTCCAGTAATGGATTTTGTAGATGCCAATAAGTCTGATAAAGACGTTTCGAAGAAACTTGTAAAGGTTTCTGAGATTCTTGAAGACGAATGGTTTAACGTTCCTCGGTTCTATTATGAAGGTATAACAAAAGACTTCGCTTACAATATGAAACTGTACGAGAAGTTCATTGAAGAACTCATGTCCACTAAGGACATCGACAGATACAACGCTGTGAAAGCCGTCTTTGACTCCGTCATGACTGCTAAAGCTGTCGATGGTGTCTTTGGAGAGTATGGAAAATATAGTCAGTATTTATCAACCGAAGCCCCGAAACTCTTTACGTGGATTACCGATTACATTCAGGACGCTACTGGTGGAAACTGGGATGTGTCGGTGGTTGATTCTTCACGCAATATGAAGTTTATAAAAGCTGAGATAAACCTCGTGTCAATGCTAATTGACGCATTCATTCTCGGTTTGAATTGCGATGAAGAGTTGAGTAATGCTGTAAAGAATACTTGGGTTGAGA
>Ga0326513_10001066_pt1 | contig 22475 bp, 13 predicted proteins | sample 2_2465_0518_D_FD_203654 | JGI IMG/M metagenome (GOLD analysis project Ga0326513, IMG submission 203654) | Bovine rumen microbial communities from UC Davis, California, United States - 2_2465_0518 | ecosystem: Host-associated > Mammals > Digestive system > Stomach > Rumen | place: USA... | reverse complement strand
GTCCGAATTCAGGAGAGATTCCTTGACCTCCTCGAATTTGGTCTTTCTGATAATTGCTTCGATTCTTTTCATACCTTATTAATTTAAAAGTGAAACAATCTTGCAGCCCCGGGAGCTGCTTTTGAACTAACAGCTGGCATTTTGCTTGATATTTTCCTATTTGAATGCCGTTTGTTTGAATTCCGGTGCAAAGATATGGCATTTTGAAACAATAAACAAACTTTTCGAGCAATTTGAATTTAATATTTTGGTGTAACTTTCAATCTGTAAGCAAACTAAACAATTTGCTTACAGATTAAAAAGATTTGCAACAAAAATGCTTATGATTATCACATTGACAAAATAGAGAGAAAGGAAATGATTTATTTTTATATCATTTGTCAAGAAAATGTCCTATCTTTGCACCCGAAATGTTAGCAATAATTCGAATAATATGACAAATTGTAAACAAAAAGGACTTTATCAGTGTGATTATGAGCACGATGCTTGCGGCGTGGGAATGGTAGTGAACATCCACGGCGGAAAAAGTCACGATCTGGTAGACAATGCACTGAAGGTGCTGGAAAACATGGAACATCGCGGAGCTGAGACTCGCGATAAGACTGGAGATGGTGCCGGTATCATGTTGCAGATTCCGCACGAGTTTATTCTGTTGCAGGGTATTCCTGTACCTGAGAAAGGAAAATATGGTACAGGATTGGTATTTCTGCCCAAAGACGAGAAGGCACAGCAGGAGATTCTGAGCGTGATGATCGAAGAGATTGAACGCGAAGGACTGCAGCTGATGCATCTGCGCGCTGTACCTACGAACCCTGAGGTGTTGGGTGCGGCAGCCCGCGAGGTGGAGCCGGACATTAAGCAGATTTTCGTGACTTACCCCAACAGCCTCACCCCCGACCCCTCTCCAAGGGGCGAGGGGAGTGATTACCTTCACAGCAATGTGTCAGAGCTTGACCGTAAACTATATATAATAAGGAAAAGAATTGAGAATAGAGTAGAGGCATTAGCAAAGGCATCTGCTCCCCTCTCCCCTTGGAGAGGGGCTGGGGGTGAGGCTTTCTATATCTGCTCTCTCTCCACTAAGAATATTATCTATAAGGGAATGCTGACCAGCGGACAGTTACGTCGCTACTTCCCTGATCTATCGAATGACTACTTTACAAGCGGACTGGCGCTGGTACACTCGCGCTTCTCTACCAACACATTCCCCAAATGGAAGTTGGCCCAGCCTTTCCGTCTGTTGGCCCACAACGGCGAGATTAACACTATTCGTGGTAACCGCGGTTGGATGAAGGCCCGCGAGAGTGTGCTCAGCAGCGAGGCGCTGGGCGACATCAAAGACCTGTGCCCAATAGTCCAGGAGGATATGAGCGACTCGGCTTCACTCGATAACGTGTTCGAGTTTCTGATGCTGAGCGGGCTGTCATTGCCCCAGGCAATGGCTATTCTAGTGCCAGAGAGTTTTAATGACAAGAACCCGATTTCTGAGGATCTGAAGGCGTTCTACGAGTATCACTCTATTCTGATGGAGCCTTGGGACGGACCTGCTGCACTGCTGTTCAGCGATGGTCGTTATGCCGGTGGTATGCTCGACAGAAACGGATTGCGCCCCAGTCGCTACACCATCACCAAACAGGGTATGATGGTGGTAGCCAGCGAGGTTGGTGTGATGGACTTTGAGCCGGGCGATGTGGTATCGAAAGGCCGTCTGCAGCCAGGTAAGATTCTGCTGATTGACACTCAGGAGGGCAAGATTTACTACGACGGTGAAATCAAAGAGCAGCTGGCTAAGGCACATCCTTATCGCGAGTGGCTGAACGAGAACCGTGTGCAGTTGGAGAAGTTGAAGAGCGGTCGCCATATAGAGAACTCAGTAAGCAACTTCGAACAGAAACTCGTCACCTTTGGTTTTGGTCAGGAGGATATCGATAAGACCATTGTGCCGATGGCTACAGCCGGTCAGGAACCAGTAGCCGCGATGGGTAACGACACGCCGCTGGCTGTCATCTCAGACCGTCCACAGGTGCTGTTCAACTATTTCCGTCAGCAGTTTGCGCAGGTCACTAACCCTGCTATCGACCCGATTCGCGAAGAACTGGTGATGAGCTTGACAGAGTATATCGGAGCCGTAGGAACCAACATCCTGACGCCCGATGCAAGCAACTGCAAGATGGTTCGGTTGCCACAGCCTGTGCTCACAAATACACAACTCGACATACTTTGTAATATCCGCTATAAGGGCTTCAACACCAAGAAACTGTCTATCTTCTTTGAAATAAGCAAGGGCGAGGAAGGCTTGCGTCAGGCATTGGACGACCTGTGTCATCAGGCCGAGGTCAGTGTTGACGAGGGTGTTAACTACATCATTCTCTCTGACCGCGACATCGACGAGACGCATGCTGCTATTCCTAGTTTGTTGGCTGTATCGGCTGTGCATCATTATCTGATTTCTGTAGGTAAGCGTGTACAGACAGCCTTGATTGTCGAGAGCGGAGAGATTCGCGAGGTGATGCATGCAGCCCTGCTGTTGGGCTATGGTGCGAGTGCATTGTGTCCATATATGACTTTTGCAATTCTCGATGACCTTGTTAAGAAGCACAAGATTCAGGAGGAATACGCTACTGCTGAGAAAAACTACATCAAGGCGGTGGATAAAGGCCTGAAAAAGATTATGTCAAAGATGGGTATCTCGACTATCCGCAGCTATCGTGGTGCCAAGATTTTCGAGAGCATCGGACTGAGCGAAGACCTTCTGCGCCGCTACTTCGGTACAGAGGTAAGCACCATCGGCGGTGTAGGCCTGAAGGAGATTGCCCGGGATGCTATCCGGCTGCATGAGCAGGCCACGGAGCAGACAATGCTTCAGAATCAGGGACAGTTTGCTTGGCGCAAGGATGGCATCAAGCACGCTTGGAACCCGGAGACAATAGCCCAGTTGCAGTTGGCTACCCGCCAGGGCAACTACGAGAAGTTCAAGGCTTGGGCAAAGATTGTCGATGAGAAGGAAAGCCCCATCTTCATCCGCGACTTCTTCAAGTTCAAGAAGGCTGCCAAGCCTACGCCTATCGACGAGGTGGAACCCGTAGAGAGCATCGTAAAGCACTTTGTTACTGGTGCTATGTCGTTCGGCGCTCTGAGTATAGAGGCCCACGAGGCTTTGGCTCTGGCCATGAACAAACTGGGTGCGCGCTCGAACACTGGTGAGGGCGGTGAGGACAACGCCCGCTATCACACGGAAGTGGACGGCGTGAGCCTTTCAAGCAAGACCAAGCAGATAGCATCTGGTCGTTTCGGTGTGACAGCCGAATACCTGGTGAATGCTGAGGAGATTCAGATCAAGGTGGCACAGGGTGCGAAGCCCGGTGAGGGCGGACAGTTGCCCGGTTTCAAGGTCAACGAGATTATCGCCAAGACACGTAACGCCATCCCCGGCATCTCGCTCATCTCGCCTCCACCCCATCATGACATCTACAGCATCGAAGACCTGGCTCAGCTCATCTTCGACCTGAAGAATATCAACCCGACAGCGGCTGTTAGTGTAAAACTGGTGGCCGAGAGTGGCGTAGGAACCATTGCCGCCGGCGTGGCGAAGGCCAAGGCCGATCTGATTGTTATCAGCGGTGCAGAGGGTGGTACAGGTGCATCGCCCGCATCGAGCATGAGGTTTGCAGGTATCTCACCCGAGATCGGACTTGCTGAGACGCAGCAGACGCTGGTGATGAACGGACTGAGGAATCAGGTGCGCCTGCAGACCGACGGTCAGCTGAAGACCGCCAAGGATGTCATCATTATGGCCATGTTGGGTGCCGACGAGTTCTCATTTGGTACGTTGCCGCTTATCGTACTGGGCTGTGTCATGATGCGTAAGTGCAATACGAATACCTGTCCGATGGGTGTGGCTACCCAGAACCCGGAGCTACGCAAGCACTTCGAGGGGCGTGCAGAGTATGTGGTTAACTTCTTCACCTTCCTGGCCGAGCAGGTGCGCGAGTACCTCAGTGAGATGGGTGTGAAGAGTCTAAAGGAGATTATCGGACGCACAGAACTTATTGAGGTTGATACCACCAATGCTACTGATAAGCAGAAGACCATCGACTTCGCCCGTCTGCTGCACAAGCCTGAGACTGATAAATCACTCTATTGGGATCGTGGCGCATTCACCAAGGTTACTGGTGTGAAGGACGAGGAGATTATCCGTGCTGCCGAGAAGGCTATCAACGACGGTGAGGAGGTTACACTCGACTACGCCATCAAGAATACCGACCGTGCCGTGGCCACCATGCTCTCTGGTGTCATTGCCAAGAAATACGGCGAGGCGGGCCTGCCAGATAATACGATCAACATCAAGTTCAAGGGCTCGGCCGGTCAGAGTTTTGGCGCCTTCGCCGTCCACGGACTGAACCTGAAGCTCGAGGGTGAGTGTAACGACTATTTCGGAAAGGGCCTTTCTGGCGGTCGCATCTCGATTCTGCCTCCTGCCCGTAGTGGTGAGGACTTCCATGCAGAAGAAAACATCATTGCTGGTAACACCGGTCTGTATGGTGCCACCTCTGGCGAACTTTATATCAATGGTAAGGTGGGTGAGCGCTTTGGTGTGCGTAACTCAGGTGCCATCGCTGTGATTGAGGGTGCCGGCGACCACTGCTGCGAATATATGACTGGCGGTCGTGTGGTTGTGCTGGGCAAGACAGGTCGCAACTTCGCCGCCGGTATGAGCGGTGGTGTGGCCTACGTCTACGATCCCGACCACTCGTTCGATTACTTCTGTAACATGGATATGGTGGAGCTCGGTCTCATAGAGGACAGCGTCTCTCGCAAGGAACTGCTCGAACTTATCCGTCAGCACTATCTGCACACGGGGTCAGCCCTGGCAGGACGTATGCTCGACGACTGGCAGCGCTATGTGGTTGACTTCATCCAGGTAGTGCCTATTGAGTACAAGCGCGTGCTGCAGGAAGAGCAGAACAGGAAACTTCAAGAAAAAATTGCAAACATCCAAAGAGACTATTAATCATGGGAAATCCGAAAGCATTTTTAGAGATACACCGCCAGGAGGCGGGTTACCGTCCGATTCACGATAGAATCCACGACTTCGGCGAGGTGGAGCAGACGCTCTCGACTCGCGAACGCAAACTGCAGGCCTCACGCTGCATGGACTGCGGCGTACCATTCTGCCACTGGGCCTGTCCACTGGGCAACAAAGCGCCCGAATGGAACGATGCCCTGTATAAAGGCGATTGGGAGTTGGCTTATCACTTACTGACCAGCACCAACCCCTTCCCGGAATTCACGGGACGTATCTGTCCCGCCCTGTGCGAAAAGGCTTGTGTACTCAGTCGGTTCAACCACGAGCCGACGACCAACCGCGAAGACGAGCGCGCCATCATCGAGGCTGCATTCCGCGAAGGCTACATCCAGCCGCACACACAGATAGAACGTAACGGCAAGAAGGTGGCTGTGATTGGAGCCGGGCCTGCCGGACTCGCTGCTGCCAACGACCTGAACCTGATGGGCTATCAGGTAACAGTGTTCGAGAAGAACGAGGCTGCAGGCGGACTGCTCCGCTATGGTATCCCCAACTTCAAACTTAACAAGGCCATCATCGACCGCCGCATCCGCCTCCTTGAAGCCGAAGGTATTGAATTCAAATACAATAGTACCGTTTCTTCAGATGCGATTTCATCGCAGTTCAGTTCTCAGTTCGATGCCGTTATTCTGGCATCCGGAACGCCTACGGCAAGAGATCTCAAAGCTCCTGGCCGCGAACTGAAGGGTGTTCACTTCGCCCTCGAACTCCTCTCCCAGCAGAACCGCGTTCTCGCCGGCATGGAGTTCTCTAAGGACGAGCGCGTTACCGCCAAAGGCAAGGATGTTCTCGTCATTGGAGGTGGTGATACTGGTTCCGACTGCATAGGCACAGCTCATCGACAGGGTTGCAAGAGCGTCACGCAGATTGAGATTATGCCCAAGCCCGTTGAAGGTCCCGAGGATCCGCAGAATCCCTGGCCCAATTGGCCGCGCACGCTCAAGACGACATCATCTCATGAGGAGGGCTGTACCCGCCGCTGGAACATCAACACGCTGGAGTTCCTGGGCGAGAATGGCAAACTGACAGGCGTAAAAGTTCAGGAGATTGACTGGAAACCCAATCCAGAGGGCGGTCGTCCCATCATGGTTGAAAAGGGGAAGCCCGAGATTATCAAGGCCGAACTGGTTCTGCTGGCTATGGGATTCCTCAAACCCGAGCATCCGGAATACCCCGATAACGTCTTCGTGTGCGGCGACTCCCTCAGCGGAGCATCCCTCGTGGTCAGAGCCATGGCCAGCGGCAGGCAGACAGCCCAGAAAGTCGATGAGTTTTTAAAAAGATAAATCGTTATTTCGTTATAACGTTATTTCGACATTTCGATAAAAAAAAGAAAAATCATGTGTGGCATAGTAGGTATATTCAATATCAAGGAACAGACTCCTGAATTGAGAAAGAAGGCTCTTTCGATGAGCCATAAAATCCGGCACCGCGGACCCGACTGGAGCGGCATCTGGTGCGGAGGCTCGGCCATTCTGGCGCATGAACGACTCTCCATTGTCGATCCGGAATCGGGCAAACAGCCTCTTTTTTCACCCGACGGTCAGCAGGTGCTGGCTGTAAACGGTGAGATTTATAACCACCAGGACATCAGGCGTGTCCATGCGGGGAAATACGCCTTCCAAACGGGCAGCGACTGCGAGGTGATTCTGGCGCTCTACCGCGAGAAGGGCATTGATTTCCTCGAAGACCTGAGCGGCATTTTTGCCTTTGCACTTTACGACAAGGAACGTGATGCCTTTCTCATTGCCCGCGACCCCATCGGAGTCATTCCGCTCTATATCGGATACGACGATGACGGCACTGTGTATGTAGCCTCCGAACTGAAAGCACTGGAAGGACAATGTGACCGCTATGAACCCTTCCTGCCCGGCCATTATTATTGGAGCCGCGAACCTGGCATGAAGCGTTATTATCAGCGCGACTGGTTCAGTTATGATGCTGTTAAAGACAATCCTGCCGGCAGCGAGGAAATCCGTCAGGCATTGCGGTCGGCCGTCAAACGGCAGCTGATGAGCGATGTACCTTACGGTGTACTCCTCAGCGGCGGTCTCGATTCGAGCGTCATCTCGGCCATTGCCGAACAATACTCCGAAAACCGTATCGAGGATGAAGGGCGGACGCGCGCCTGGTGGCCCCGTCTCCACTCTTTTGCCGTGGGACTGAAGGGTGCTCCCGACCTCGCCAAGGCTCGGCTGGTGGCCGAACACATCGGCACGGTTCATCACGAAATCAACTACACGATTCAGGAAGGACTGGATGCCATCCGGGATGTCATCTACTTTATCGAGACTTACGATGTGACCACCGTGCGTGCCTCCACGCCCATGTATCTCCTGGCCCGTGTCATCAAGTCGATGGGAATCAAGATGGTGCTTTCCGGAGAAGGCGCCGACGAGATTTTCGGCGGATATCTCTATTTCCACAAGGCACCCTCAGCCCGCGAATTCCATGAGGAGACCGTACGCAAACTCTCCAAACTCTATATGTATGACTGTCTCCGAGCCAACAAAAGTCTGTCGGCATGGGGCGTGGAGGGACGTGTTCCCTTCCTTGACAAGGAATTTCTCGACGTGGCTATGCGTACCAACCCGACTGCCAAGATGTGTCCAGGCAAGGACATCGAGAAGCGCATTGTTCGCGATGCTTTTCAGGATATGCTGCCCGATGAAGTCGTATGGCGGCAGAAGGAACAGTTCAGCGACGGAGTAGGCTACTCTTGGATTGACACCCTGAAACGCATCACGTCCGAAGCGGTAAGCGACGAACAGATGGCTCACGCCGCCGAACGGTTTCCCATCAATACACCGCTTAACAAAGAGGAATATTTTTACCGTTCGATTTTTGCTGAACATTTCCCCAGTGACTCCGCTGCGCGCAGTGTGCCGCAGGAAGCCAGTGTGGCCTGTTCTACAGCCATCGCCCGCGAATGGGACGAGGCCTTCAAAAAGCTCAACGATCCCAGCGGTCGCGCTGTAAGCGGCGTGCATGAACAGGCATATTGAAAGAAACCCAGAGCCGTCCGTGAGGATAGCCCTGGGATTTTTATTTTATACTTAGCTATTCAGCTATTTTATACTTAGCTATTTTATATTTTTTTATTTTATATTTTAGATTAAAATTACATCATTGGACGATTGGACAAACTTATCTATAGTCTTAATCTTCAGTCTTGCCGGCGCCCCATCGTTCCTGCCACTCGCGGTAGTAGTCGGGGATATCAGTCATGAGCTGCTGCTGGGGATCAATAAACAGTTGGGTAGTGGTTCCTTTGGCGCAAAGGAGACCGTCACGCTCACGGGTAACCTCGTAACTGAAATCGAGCCGTGCTCCGGGATGCCAGATATAGCGTGTACGGATGACTGCGATGTCGTTAAGCTCCAACGGACCGTAGTACTTGACGTGGAGATCCACCACGGGAGCATAGATACCGCTTCGCACGATGTCGGCATAACCGATGCCGGGATAATGACGTCCGAAGTTCTCGCGTCCGTCCTCGAAATACTTGACGTATGAACCGTGCCAGGCACGTGTCATGGAGTCAATCTCGGAGAACTTGACCTGAACGCGATAAATATCTTCCAAAACACTCATGGACGGCAACGATTATTTGGGGAGCGCGAACACTTTATCATCCACAGGACCGTCGAACTTGAAGTTGGCGAAGTCGTACTGTGTATAGTTCTTGCCCTTCTCGTTGAGACGGATACTGCGAAGTTCGCCGGTCTTGGTGTTAAGCGCTACGACATAGCTCTGATAGAGCATCTTGCGTTTCTCTTTTGCATCCTTGACACGGGGCGTGATGGTCATGGTGAGGATATCGCCCTCACGCTCGGCATCCACGTCAGCTACGTCTTCGAGCTGTACATCGCTGTCCTGACCCGTGGTGAAACTCTTGAACATCGTCTTGAGGGCATCGAGCTGGGAATTGCTACCGCTGGCCGTTGCTGCCGTACCGTCGCTCACCATCGTGAACTTCTCGTCCTTCATGAGGAGCATGTCCTTGCCTCCGTTGAAGGTAAGCACCATCGACCCGGGTTTCTTGAAATAGAACTTGCCCTTGGAAACCTGGTCTTTGGCAAGAGCCACGTTATGGCGAGTCATGGTGACATCGGCCGCGAGAGTGTTCATGTTCTTATATTTGGCCATCACCTCGGAGTCGGCCTCCTGAGCACAGGCTGTATGCCAGGACTGCACGGGAGTCATCAGACCGGCCATGAGTCCCAACATCATGATAATCTTCTTCATGCTGATAATGGATTATTATGTGTAAAGTCCGCCGTTGATGGAAATCACGTTGCCCGTGATATACGAAGTGTTGGGCGAAGCGAGGAATCCTACGAGTTCAGCCACCTCATCGGGACGGCCGAAACGGTTGGCGGGAATGGTCTTCTTGAGTGCTTCCTCATCGAGGCCTTCCACCATATCGGTCTTGATGAAACCGGGAGCAATGGCATTCACAGTGACATTCTTGCGAGCCACTTCCTGGGCTAGGGCCTTGGTAGCTGCGATGATGGCACCCTTGGAGGCAGAATAGTTAGTCTGACCGGGCAGACCCTTAACACCGGAGAGAGACGACATGTTGATGATGCGGCCGAACTTCTTGCGGAGCATGGGCTGCAGCAGGGGCTGCGTCACATTGAAGAACCCGTTGACGGTGATGTCGATGACACGGTTCCAATCCTCGTCGGGCATGAATACCATAAGATTGTCGCGGCGGATACCGGCGTTATTGACCAGTACTTCGATATATTCTTCGGGATGAGCCTCCTGCCAGGCAGCAAGGGCTGCACGCGTCTGTTCGCGATCGGATACGTCGAACTTGAGCATCTCGCCGTCCTGGCCAGCCTCGCGTACGAGGGCAAGAGTCTCTTCAGCGGCATCTGTCCGGTTGACATAGTTGATGATGATGTGATAGCCCATCTGGGCGAGTTTGACTGAGATGGCACGGCCGAGTCCGCGGCTGCCACCTGTTACGAGAGCGTATTTCATATTACTATTTGACAATTTGACTATTTGACAATTTGACTATTTGACAATTTGACCATTTACTTATTTTATTAAAATTCCCTTTTTGCCATTTAGACTCCGATTGGAACTATTGGTTTAAAAGATCATCTTCCTGAAGGAGCTCCCAGGCTTTCTCGCGTCCGATAATTTCGGCACAGGTGAAGGCCGTGGTCATCGTGACGCCCAAGAGACCGTGGAGTGTGAGACTCTGACCCGTGAGGTAGAGGTTGGGTATGGGTGTATGAGCCGACAGAAGCGTAAGCATGGGATTGTGCCAGTCTTTGCGGACACCATAGCAGGATCCCTGAGGCGTGAGCGTATAGTCGCGATAGGTCAAAGGAGACGATGTCGAAACCACTTCGACTTTGGATGCCAGGTTCGGAATGAAATCCGAGGCCAGGGTGATGAGTTGTTCGGTAACCTTCGCCTTCCAGTCCAGATATTCCTGTCCGCGATGACCCACAGTCGTATTCTCCCATTTCTGCACCTTGCTCCACGGCATGGGAGTGAGCAGGTCGATAACCGGCGTGTATCGGCTGCCGTCGGAAGGACAGCGGCATGAGATGAGGGCTCCCTCGACGGGGTCATTGTCCTCAAAATAGGTCCATACGTTAGGACGGCGGTAAAGATACTGGTTCCAGTTGAAATACTCCACGCTCCCGGGTTTGAGACCCAGTGAGACAGTAAACATTCCATACGTATTCTCAAGACGGTTGATGCGGTTGCGGAACACTTTCTTGAGCACTTGGCTTTCTTTCACAAGATTAAGTGTGACGGCGGGATGGGCATTGGAAATAAACATTCCAGCCTCATAGCGTTCGCCATTCTCACAACGGGCTGCGACAATCTTCCCGTCCTTCTCGACAAGTTCCTTCACCCCGGCATTGCAGATAACCTCGCCGCCCATGTGACGGATATCGTTCACAAGGGAATCGACCAGCAGGGAACCGTCGCCCTTCAGACGCCAGGAACTTTCGACGAAGCTGTTGTTGCCCTGCACGAAGGTGTACATAGGCAGGGTGTCCTTGGCAAGTTCCATCTTGAGAGAAGAGCCGGAAAGGACATTGATCAGCAGTTCATCGTGGAATGTCTGGTGAAGATAATCCCAGGCAGAACGTCCGAAGACGGATGTGGCGAAGAACTGGTCAGCTTCTCGCGGTTTGATGGCATCAAAGAGGTGGGAACCTATCTCCTTCATGTCAGCGGCATACTGTTCGAGGCCCTTGCGTTCCTTGGGGAACTCGCGGGCCAATGTCTCCACAAAGGCCTCATACCCCTCGGCATAGGCAAAATCGCGGTCACCGATGGTAACACGGTCAAAAGCCTCAGGGTCGAGGTGCTGCCAGGGAAGTTTCATCAGACCAAGACGCTTGAAGATGCCATAGAGCGCATTGCCGGGGGCCAGGCCGCCGCAATAGTGCAGTCCTGTGTCGAACGAAAAACCGCGCCGCTTGTAGCTCTGCATACAGCCGCCCGGCTGAACCTCGCGTTCAAGGACAAGCACGGAATAGCCCTGCTGGGACAGCAGGTGAGCACATTCCAGGCCTCCGAGACCCGAACCGATAACAATGATGTCGTATTTCATAAACCAGAGGTTATTAGAGGATTAACATCTCACCCGTCCTATACCCTTTTCTTCTTTTTTGCTTTGAAAAAATGGCGGTAGAGGAACGGTTGGATGACGTAGGCAATCACAACGGCCGAAACCATGCCGACCAAAGTCGCAAAACCTACGGAATTGATGGCGGGATGCTTGGCGAAAATCATCGAACCGACCGACACAATCAGTGCCACGGCAGAGAAGAGAATCGCCGTCTTATGATAGGACAACAGCAGCACATCCTTCTCGCTGCCCAGAAGACCGTTCATCACAAAGATGGAATAATCGACACCAATGCCGAAGATGAACGTCGAAATGATGATGTTGATGAGGTTGAACTTGACATTGAAGATGACCATGGCGCCGAGCACTACGAGCCAACTGACTATGATGGGCATGAAGCCCAACAGCGAGAGTTTGAAACTGCGGAACGACAACAGCAAAACGATGAACACAAAAATCATCGATACCCACTGGAGAACATTGAAGTCGTCGTTGAGCTGTACGAGGGCATCCGATGTATAATAATAGGTGTCAAGCACCATCATGTGCGGTTCGTTGCCAATGGCGTCGCAGATGCGGTGGTAGTCGGTAGTGTTGGAACGGACGCTGTCGCGTTCGCACATCACTGAAGAGAAACACAGATAGCCGCCGCCGTAGCTCTGCTCCATCAGCGTGGACTGGAAACCGAAAGGAATGATGTTAGCCTCGTAAAGGGCATCGGGTTCCCACTCGTTGCTGGTCGCCTTCTCGAAAAAGGTCTCAAAAGCTTCGGGGTTGAGTCCGGCTTTAGGTGCGGTCTTGTTGATGAGCGCACGTATTTGGGCCAGACGGTCCTCGGTCCAATAAGCCTGCCAGGCATCGATGCGTTCCTGCTGTACCGTAAGTGGCACAAAGAGTTCATCGGTATGGGTGTAACCGTGGACAAGACCTATCTGCTGCAGGCTGTCCAATTTGGCTGCCATCTCGGAGAAGTGGCCGATAGCTTCCTCCATCGTTTCGCCTGAGGTGGCAAAATACTGCTGTTTGTCACCGCTCTGCGTCTTGATGCGCTGCAACTCCTCCGAATACATGATGTGGTCGGGGAAATAGCCGATATTACGCATGTCGGCATCCATATAACTCTTGTCGAACCCGAAAACCCAGAATCCCACACAGGTAAGTGCCAAAACGGCGATGATAATGATGAGCGGCTTGCTCTTGTCGAAGGGATAGACGTTGATCTTGTCGATGATGGCAAATGCACGGCGGTTGCGTTTGTTCTTGCGGGGATTGAAGAACTGAGGCAGGTAGGCCAGTGCGAAGAGCGTGGTGCCAACAATCGCAAAGGTGGCAAACATGCCGAAATCCTTGAGCAGGTCAAGGTTCACAAAGATGAGCCCCAGGAACGAACCTATGGTCGTGATACAGCCCAGCAAAACGGGTTTGACCTGATCGCGGAGTACCTGTATGGGGTCGCTCACATATTTATAATGTGTGAGCACATGGAGCACATAACTCAAAGCCACACCCAGGATGATGGCTCCGATGCCGAGTGCAAGCAGCGAAAACTGACCGCGGATAAAGTACATCATGGCCAGACCGAAGCATGTACCGAAGACAACGGGCAGTATGAGCAGCGGGATGGTATTCCAGTTACGGAAACAAAGGAAAATGACCAGCAACACGACAAGCATGGAACCCATGACGGTGTTCTTGAGGTCGGCTTTGGTCTGCCATGAATTGTAAGCGCCGTATGCGGTGGCTCCGTTGTAGCTGATTTTCACGTTGGGCGCACGGGCCCCGAAGTTCTCGATTTCCTCATTGAAAATCTGGAACAACAAGGCTCCCTTACCGGTGTTGGTAGAGGAGAAATGGGGCGTAATGAAGACAATGCATACCGTTGTGTCCGGTGTGAAGAAATGGTTCTGATAGATGGTATAGGACGTGCCTGCACCCATCACATCCTTCATCTGATCCATCAGCACGTTACGCACGCCGATGGGATCCATCTGAATCAACTCGGGGAACATTTGTCCCAATGGCGACGAAAATGCCTCGCGGTTGGCTTCCATCTGGGCCTGCATCTTCTCCTCGTTAAGCAACGTATCAATACCGCGATAGACTGCGGTGTCGATGAAGTTAGGCAGGTGGGCCATCACATAGTCGATACCGTCATACATGAGGTCCTCGGGTAAGGTGGCGAACACATCGTCGAGGAGCTGATCGGCGGAATCCAAGGCTGCATTGCGGGTGTTTAGTGTTTCGAGGAAAGCATCGCACACCGCAATCAGACTGTCGGCATCAGCCCCTTTGGACTCGAAGAGCAGAAAGGTCTTGTCCTTGATCTTCAGGTCTGCGAAAGCCAGTTTGGTCGTTCCGTCTGGATTCTTGGACGAGGGCAACATCTTGTTGATGTCTTCCTCGAGATAAATCTGTGTAGCATAGTATCCGAAGAATGCGAACAACGCAATCATCGAGGTCCAATAAATCCACCGGTATTCCCTAAAGAACTGATATAATTTTATAAATAATTCTGTCACTTACGTATTTTTTTGTATCGGACACTCCCCTACTGATTGAGAGTGAGCGTTCCCTTGAATTCCATGTAGGATTTTCCGCTGTCTGCAATGAGAGCCGTGACGGTGTAGCCGTCCCCGGTTCCTTCAGCTGTCACCGTTACGTCCAACTGGGGACAAACGGCAGGCGTAGCCACTGCTGTGAGACGGCACTGTTTGACGGCGGCCAGGAGCAGATCCTTACCCGTGAGCAGTTCGGCACACTCCTTAATCATCTCGATGTTGCAGACTCCGGGACTCACCGGTTTGCCGGGGAAATGGCCGCGGTAGCAGTCGCAATCGGCGAGAAGGGTGACATGAAAGACGGCATGTGCAGCATCTTGCACATCCGTGCCTTCTACTCTGAAAAATTTATCTTTCAACAACATCACTCAACTTTTAACTTTAATCTCTCAACTCTAAACTTTAGAATGTCTCTAAACTCTAAACTCTAAACTCTAAACTCTCAAGTCTAAGCCCGGGCCTTACTCGCAGAATATCTTCATCTGCGTCTCGGCCAGCAACTCGTCATTGGAACGCACCTCACCGCGCACGAGTGTAATGCCGTTGACCTCCGTGCCCATCGTAATGACGGTACGGAGTTCCTCTCCCACGGCGGGACGGCGATAGAGCCGGAATTTCTTGACTTCGCCGATATAACCGATGGGAGCTTCCTGTCCTGCCACGCGTGCCCGGTGGCCAGCAAAAGCCGATGCAGACTGGGCGATGTGCTCAATGAGACCGGGTTCGGCAACAAGTCCGTCCTCGAGGAAATAATTACGGTCTGTAACGGTCAGTCCCGTCACTGCCGTGTCCCCCTCGGCGCTCCAAACCTTATCGACCATCATGATAGGGTCGCGCTGGGGAATCAGCGTTTTGATAGCTTCTCCTTCGTAAAGCATAGTTTTAAAGCGAAAAAACGGATTGCGTCCTCCCCATAATGGGGCAAACGCAGTCCGTTATATGCTACATCGGGCGATTATGCCTGATGCGACTCAATGTAAGTGTAGAGATCGGCAAAAGTCTTGATTGTGGGAAGCTCGGCATTTGAAATCTTTACACCGAATTCCTGATCGATCAAAGCAACCAAGTCAACCAAACTCAAGCTATCGAGTTCAAGGGCATTCTTGATCACTGCATCGGGAGTGATGACAGATTCTTCCACTTCGAATTCTTCTGCAAGTACGGAGTTTACTTTTTCGATGATTTCTTCTTTTGTCATAGTTTTATTGTTTTTAGAGTGATTATAAATTCTTTACAATGAGGGTGGAGTTGGTGCCGCCGAAACCGAACGAGTTGCTCAGGAATGTGTCGAAATGAGCCTCTGTCGTCTTGGCAACAATATTCAACTTGGCGGAATCCTCGTCAGGATTCTCGAAGTTGAGGTTGCCTGCGATGAAGTTGTTCTTCATCATGAGCATGGAATAAACAATCTCGCTGGCTCCTGCCATCCACATCTCGTGGCCGGTCTGACCCTTGGTAGAAGTTACGGGCACGCCTGAATCGCCGAAGATGCCGTAGATGGCCTTGGCCTCCTGCGTATCGCCCACGTGGGTCGATGTAGCGTGGGCATTGATATATCCGATATCTTTGATGCCCATGCCGGCATGCTCGAGGGCGAGCTGGAGCGAACGCGAGGGACCTGCCACATTGGGTGTCGAGATATGGTCGCCGTTACCCGAGAAACCGTAGCCGCAGATTTCGGCCAGAATGGGAGCGCCGCGTTTCACTGCGTGCTCATACTCCTCGAGAATGACGGTAGCAGCACCGCCGCCGGGCACAAGGCCGTCGCGGTCGCGGTCAAAAGGACGGGAAGCCTTCTCGGGTGCATCCTCACGGGTGGAGAAGGCCGAGATGCCGTCGAACGAACCGATGGAGAAGGGATTGACCTCCTGAGCACCGCCGCAGACAATCATATCCTCAAAACCGTCGCGAATCAGAATCGAACCGAGGCCGATGGCATGGCTGCCGGACGCACAGGCACCCGAAACCGTGAGATTGATACCGCGAAGCTTGAACAGACAGGCCAGATTCATCGTTACGGTAGAGTTCATCGACTGGAAGATGGCTCCGCTTCCGCACATAGCCGTATCCTTGTACTCACGCATCTTGTCAACGCTCTTGACAACGGCATCAGCCGTGGAGTCATTGCCGAACAGAAGACCGACCACATTGTTGTCGAGATAGTCCTGATCGAGCTTGGCATTCTTGAGTGCCTCCAAAGTTGACATGTAGGCATACTGTGCCTCCTCAGCCATATATACGCGTTGGTTGCGCGGAACCAGTCCCTTGAGGTTCGGCATCTCCACCTTGGCAGTAAGTGCGCTACGGAACCCCATCTCTTTGCGGACGGGATCATAAATGATGCCGGACTTGCCCTTATAGAGCGATTCGCACACCGTTTCCAAGTTTGTTCCCAAGCAGGACCAAATGCCCATGCCGGTGATAACTACTCTTCTAGCCATATTCTTTTCGATATTTTGTCTTTTTTTATTTTATTTCGATAGATTAGGTACTAAAAACCGCTGCAAAGTTAATAATTATTTTCGAATTATCCAACCTTTTACATGGCAAAAATGAATTTTTCTTAACATTTTTCCCTTTTTTGAGCATTTTTATCACTGAAAATTTGTTTTTTTACAATCTTTGACTTACCTTTGCACCGCTAAATCCGCAAGGGGCTGACTGGCTTTGACAGCAGGATGGGCCTTTGTGTAAGCATGCAGTGAAACGTCATCTATCACTCTAATCCGTGATGGCGAACAATAACTGGCGCAAACAACTACGCTCTTGCTGCCTGATCGAAGTACAGTAGATCACTGGCTTAATCCCGGTACAAGGTGCTGGGACAAGACATCACCCCAAGGTCGGAGTCACGAGACTGAGGAACAGGTGGTGCTCATTAAATCGGGACTAACCCTTGCGGTGCTTCGACGTTAGGGCGACACTTTAGAAGATAAGGCAGGACTAGGTGGTTCAGGTCTCGGTTCTGCTCGAAAATCCAGGCTGAAATAAGCATGTAGAAAGCACAGATGTTCCCTGTTTGGACGAGGGTTCGAACCCCTCCAGCTCCACTCTCATTTATTAGCGTTCGGTTTCATTCGGACGCTTTTTTTCTTTCACACGCGCGTACTTTTATACAACTATAATTTACTGAAAAATGAAAAATCTCTTATCCTTCTGTCTGTGGTGTGCGTTATGCGTCACTGCAGCCACTGCCCAGACGAGCCGTGCTCTCTGGGCCTCCATTAACGGTCGCAAAGACGCTTCATTAGGGAATTACCAGCAGCACACGGGCAAGGTGCTCGTCTCCTGGCGCATGCTTCCGGGCGATAACGCCGACACCGCCTTCGACCTCTACCGCAAGGCCGGCACAACCACCGAAAAGAAAATCGCATCCGGCCTCAAACAGACCAATTTCCAGGATGAGCCGACTTGGAAGACTATAGACAACGTTTATCGTCTCACCTATGCCGGCAGCGACGAGACGCTCGCCACATTCACACTCACCAAGGCTCAGCTCTCCAGCGGCCTCCCCTACATCAGCATTCCGCTGAAGGAGACATCTGATGTCTGTGCCGACGAGGATATCGTCTATTACGCCAACGACTGCTCGGCGGGTGACCTTGACGGTGACGGCGAGATGGAGATTGTCGTGAAGCGTATGCTCGGCCACAAATCCTATAATAACGTACATGAGGGAACGGGAGCGGGCGATAGCGACCCGAACGTGCGGCACACCATCATCTGGGATGCCTACAAACTCGACGGAACTCTGCTCTGGCGCATCAAATCGGGTCCGAACATCATTCTCGGCAACTCGTCCAACTTCGGAATAGCCGACCTCGACGGGGACGGCAAGGCAGAATTCGTGACCAAGACCGGCGAAGGCACTGTCTTTGGTGACAATGCCGAAATCGGCGACACCGACGGCGACGGTAAGACTGACTACCGATCCGTCTGGCCGGCAGGCCACTACGTCGGCGACGGCCCAAAAGGGTACGGAGGTCCCGAATTCTTCTCTGTATGCGACGGAGCTACCGGACGCGAACTGGCCCGTGCGGACTTCATCTGCAGGGGAAAGGAAGGCGAAACTCCTGCCGAACTGGCTGCCAACTGGTACCAGAACGACTGGGCGTGGGATCCTCGCGAAAAGAAATACCAATGGAAACTGGCCAACTCGCTGCGATTAGGCATTGCCTCGTTCGACGGTAAGAAAAACCAGATTTTCCTGGGCCGCGGCACATATGGCAAAACCATCGTCGAGGGCTGGGACTACACCAACGGACAGCTCACCCGCCTCTGGCATTTCGACACCAGCGCTTCGGGCGGCAAAGACACCAACAAGGACGGCAAAGCAAATTCAGCCTATGCCGGACAGGGCAACCACTCGTTCAACGTGGCCGACCTCGACGGCGACGGCAAAGACGAAGTGATGTACGGCTCATGCGCCTTCGATGACGACGGTACCGGCCTGTGGAGCACCGGTCTCGGACACGGCGATGCCAACCACGTCGGCAAATTCATTCCCGGCAGTGACGGTCTGCAGGTCTTCCACTGCCTCGAGAACGGCAAGACGATGTGTGCCCTCCACAACGCTAAGGATGGCAGCATTATCTGGTCGAAAGTTTCCGACTCAGACAACGATACGGGCCGCTGCAACGTGGCCGACATGCTGCCCGGCAACCCCGGCTTCGAGTTCTACTACTACCAGTCGGACCTTTTCAGCACCGACGGTACAGATCTGGGCAACAACACCAAGGGTACCAAGGGAGGATGCGGCATGAACGTATGGTTCGACGGAACCCTGCTGCGCGAACAGATTGAGGATAATATTATCAATAGCTGGGCCAACGGACGAACCTTCACCATGTACCGCTACGACATGTCGTTCAACAACGACTCGAAATCCAATCCCGGTCTTGTGGCCGACATCCTCGGCGACTGGCGCGAGGAGGTGATAACACCCGACGGTACTAAACTCGCGGACCTCAAGATATTCTCGACCTGGTATCCCACTACCCACCGTTTCCCCTGGCTCATGACCGACCATACGTACTGTATGTCCGTCATCAACCAGAACGTGGGTTACAACCAGCCCTCCAATCTCGGATACTATCTGGGGGCCGACCTCGAGAGCGATGAGCAGGCTTGGGAGGACGGAGGATACACAGTATCGGCCATCCAAAGCATCAAGAACGATGGCGCTTCCTGTTCAGACCAGACCTACAACCTGATGGGACAGAAGGTGACACCCGGCGCGCGCGGTCTCTACATCCGCAACGGCAAAAAGATTTTCATCCTCGGGCTCTGACCTTTTAATACTGAAAAATCATCCACGGCTACCAACCCTGGCAGCCGTGGATTTTTATATTGCGGAAAGTAGGATGTCATTCCACCTTCTCGGGCTGCATCGTCACCTCGATGCGGTTGCCGGGCTTGAGGATGTCGCGCAGCATGGCGGCGATGTTCTCGGGTGTCAGCTGCTTGACGAGTTCCTTGTAGTCCTTGTCGTAGTCGATGCCCTCATACAGGTAGTGATACATGCAGTACTGCCAGTAGTTGTTGAGCACCGAAGCCTGGTCGTAGGTCTTGAGTTCATACTCCTGAACCTTGCGGAGCAGTTCTATGGAAGGACCGTTCTGAGCCACACTATCGACCCATTCATAGACGATGGGGATGAGTTTCTCGAACTTGTCGGGATCGGTCTCGAAGCTGATCTTCAGCAGACCTTCCTCCTTCGGATACTTGTAGATGCCTCCGGAGACGGATACGCCGTACGTGCCGCCCTGTTCCTCGCGCACCTTCTCGGTGTAGATGATACGCATCACCTGAGCCAGAACATCCATGCGGAGGTCATTCCAGGCATTGAATTCGACGGGAGCGTTGTAATAAATCGAACAGCGGGTCGAAGAGGTCTTCATCGACTTGCCGAAGCGGCGGGTGAGAGTACCGGGCACGATGTCGGTGTGCGTGTCGAGGACGGGCTCACCCGTGTAGGAGAAGTCGCCGGTCTCAACGTGCAGACGCGAGGGCAGACTGGCCAGATACTGGCAAACCAGCGGACGCAGTGCCTCCTCGTCGATGGTTCCTGTAAAGATGGCATCGAAGTCGGCGGCATCGCTGAAACGTTCCTTGTAAATTTCGAAAATTCGGTCGAGTTTCACCTTGGGAAGGTCTTCCAGACGGATGGGTTCGAGACGGGGATTGTAGCCGTAGAGGATGGCATTGATTGAGTCGCTGTAGGTCACCTTCGGGCTGGCATCGCGGTTCTTGAGGAACGAAGCCTGCTTCTGCATCAGGTTCTCGAAGAACTGCGTATCCTTGCGGGGTGCGGTGAAATACAGATAGATAAGCTCAAACATCGTGCGGGCATCCTTTTGGGTGCTGTAGCCCTCCATGCCCTCGCTCTGTCCGGAGACGAAGGGATAAACCGAAACGGTCTTGCCGGTGAGCATCTTTTCAAGGGTCTCGTCATCGAAATCGCCCACACCGGAGCCGCGTACCACAGCCGAGAGATATGACATCGAAGGAACATCCTCAACGCCATAGTAGCTCTGTCCGCCCTTCGAGAACATCTGCAGGTTGACAGCGTCAGCCTCATAGTCGGTGTTTTTGAGCCATACGTTCATACCGTTGGAGAGTACCCACTGCTTATAGCCGAATGGACCTTCCTTCTCGGCGACAATCCTACCGGCAGCAGGAAGTTCGGAAATGAGCTGCTCAGGCAGTTCCTTGTCCTGGTAAGCCGTGTATTTCTTCTTCTGGGCATCGAGAATGGTCTTCTCAATGGACTCCTTCGAGGGGAGCTGATAGCCGTCGCGGGCGGGGCCGTAGATGGTAACCACCTGATTGCGGTCGGTAATCATCTCGCGCACTGCGCGGTTTACGTCCTTGAGCGTGATTTCCTTGACGAGTTTCTTGACGAGCTCGAGTTCCTGCCCGGCCGACATCAGGGGTTCGTTGTCGGTAAAGTTGCGGAGACAGTGCGACACGAAATGTTTGTTCGTCCGCTTGTCGCGTTCTGTATAGCTGTTCTCGGCCCAACGGAGCTGTTCTGTGAGCTGACGGTCAAGCTCTGTCTGAGTGAAACCGTGCTGACGTGCGCGTTCCATCTCGCCTACGATAACCTCGATGCCTCGGAGTACCGAGTCCTGATGCATCGTACCGCCGCCGGAGAAAGCGTCCTTGGTGGCGGCGAGGAAGAAACCTCCGTCACGCACCGACCCCGAAATAAATGCGGGATTGGGCTGCTTGGCAATCTCCTTGAGACGGTCGTTAATCATCATGCGCACCATCGTACCCAACATGTCGTCCTTGTAATAAGCCACGTTGCCGCGTTTGGAACGGGGTGTGGACTCACGTTTCTGATAGAGCGTGAAGATGACCGCGGGCTGTTCGTCATCGACAGCCGTGTGCACAATCATCTTTTTGTTGTCAGGCACGGGGTAATAGATGCGTTTGGCCGCATTCTTGGGCATCGCGATGGTGTCGAACATCTCGACAATCTTCTTTTCCACGTGATCGACATCGACATCTCCGACCACGATGATGCCCTGCAGGTCGGGACGATACCATTTCTCATAGTAGTCGCGCAGGTCCTGATAAGGGAAGTTATCTACCACATCCATCGAACCGATGGGCATACAGTCGGCATACTTCGAGCCGGCATAGATAACGGGCTGGGCATCTTCCATCAGGCGCATCATGGCCATCCCTGAACGGCGGGTACGCCATTCCTCGTGGATGACGCCGCGTTCTTTGTCTATCTCGTCATCCTGCAGCAGCAGGTTGTTGCTCCAATCGCAGAGGATGAGCAGACAGGAATCCACCACGCCGGGACGGTTGACGGGAGCTGACGAGATGTTATAGACCGTCTCATCGACCGAGGTGTAGGCGTTCAGGTTGGCTCCGAACTTAATGCCTTTGCTCTCACACCAGGCACGCAGGTCGGGCGATCCTTCCTTGCCGCGGAAATGCTGTGTTCCGTTAAAGGCCATGTGTTCCAGGAAGTGGGCCAGACCGCGCTGACGGGGCTCCTCCAAGATAGAACCCACACGCTGTGCGATGTAGAATTCGCCCAGATTCGGTGTCTGGTTGTTATATCGTATGTAATAGGTTAGTCCGTTCTTGAGTTTACCCTTGCGTACGGCAGGGTCCGTGGGAAGTTGCTGGGCTGTAACGGCAACGGTTGTCAACAACAGCGCCAGAGCTAAGAGTTTTTTTATCATAGAGTTTTTGC
>Ga0326513_10001064_pt1 | contig 22483 bp, 25 predicted proteins | sample 2_2465_0518_D_FD_203654 | JGI IMG/M metagenome (GOLD analysis project Ga0326513, IMG submission 203654) | Bovine rumen microbial communities from UC Davis, California, United States - 2_2465_0518 | ecosystem: Host-associated > Mammals > Digestive system > Stomach > Rumen | place: USA... | reverse complement strand
CTTAAAATGATGGCAAGCCATTTATTCAATTGTGACTATGGTGCTTCCTAGTAGGCACGCTAAAAAGACCTTGCCAAAACGCTATTCGCTGCCATATCTTGCCTTTCAATTGTCGACGTCGAAAGTGGACATAAGATTTACAGGGTCCCTCACCCTATGGTTCCCATTGGGATTCACACCCAGGTACTTCATTCCCTTCTTATTAGGGGGCCTTTTAACGACTTGCCCAGGTCGTGATTGTGTTGTGTTTAATTAACTATTTAGTTAATTCTCTGATAGTCCATCTATCAGATGCAAGCTCGGACTCGCTTAATGCTCTATAAGCATCTTGTGTCTTTTTGAATTCGCCATATCTTTCATCTTGGAAGATATAAACGTTCTCATCACCGACTTTTGCAATTCCCTTAAGGGTGTAATGGAATCTGTTGACGTGGCTAATTACTAAATAAGTAACTCCTATTTTCATTTCAGAAGCATTTAATTTAATAATTGTGCTTCCATTACCGGCGTGGCTTAATGATTTTTCAATCATTACATCGACACCTAATTTGCCTCCCAAAATAGCTTCGGCATCGATTCCCACTTTAGTGAGTTGCGCATTGATGAAATCATAATTGATTTCGTTTGGGTCATAAGCCTTACCAATAATTGGTTTGCGGGCCCAGCAACGAATTGTAGTAGCGTTATACGCTAATTTGTCACCCAATTCGCTAAAAGTGACGTTGACTTTTGTGTTTGACATAGTCATTTCTCCTTTCACTCAAAGTCTTATTATAAATAAGATCGAGTCACACACTCTCTCTCATCTACACCATTATTATACGATATATACCCTGTGACTGGAAGCAGGGCTCGATGTATCCAGGGAGCGGTTTTAACATACTCGATCGAGTAGTTGCAACCTAATAAATCATAGGAGAATTAAAGAAAATAAAAAACCTTTTCGTACTAGATTTTGTATACCACCAACAAACTTTTCGATTTTGCTTGACTTTTATATAAATATTAAATTATAATATAATTAAGATAAGGAGGACACTAAATTATGAAGTGTAGAATCTGTGAGATTAAAAACAAAGACTTACTCTTCGATCTCGAAAGCTGTTTAGAGAAGTCTGGTGGGATCTTATCTTCTCAAGATAAAAATGAGCTAAATAAAAAGTATCCGGATGAGGATATTATAAATAAACTAACTGATGAAGAATGTGAGCTACATTGGAATTTTCACATGGCACCAAGTTATGATATGCCAGCTGCAAGTCCTGATGAAGAAGCTGTTAAAGATTCTCTTACAAGGGATATCAACAAAGATGAAGCTTCAATTCTTTATGATTTAGCGAAGAAACAAACAGCTACTTTTAATCTTATTACTAATAAATTAAATAATACTATAAAGGATAGCGACGATATTAATGAGTTAGCTTTACCAACAAACTTATTAGCGCTTTATAGAGAGACCGCAGGATCTATTAGAGAAACAGTTAAATTGATTAAAGATATTAATGTCGACATTAATGGATCAAAGAGTGGTGCATTAGAAGGATTAAAAGCTTTAGCAAATGCATTAAAAGATAATGGCGAGGAAAAGAAGGACCTCTCTACGGACAAGTTTGATTACTAAATTAGGGAGCTTTCGCTAAAGCGTCATTTTCAATTATTTTAAGGCGGGTGTAGGATATGGCAATTGATTGGAAACCTTTTAGTCCAAAACAAAAAGATTTTATCAAGAATTCTACCGCCAAAATGAATATTGCTACAGGATCAGTCCGATCTGGTAAAACTATTGCTTGTACTATTAGATGGATTGATTACTTAATAAAAGGGCCGGATGCAGACTATGTCATGATGGGTAAATCATTAGGCACTCTAAAAAGAAACGTTATTAATGATTTATTTGATATAGTAGGTCCTGAAAATGCTAAATGGGTAGATAGACAACAAGGTGAAATGTTGATTCTAGGTAAGCGAGTATATGCAATCGGTGCAGCAACTGAAGAAGCCGAAGAAAGAATTAGAGGTGCTACGTTTGCAGGAGCTTATTGTGATGAGGCTAACTTATATCCAGAAAGTGTTTGGATGCAGTTACAAGCTAGGTTGTCTATTCCAGGAGCAAAAACATTTGCAAACTGTAACCCAGATTCACCATATCACTGGTTTTATAAACAAGTGCTTAGGAACAAGTTAATTGATAAAAAAGTATGGCAATTTGATATGGACGATAACTTATCGTTGACAGATGAATATAAGCGTCAATTAGCTTCTCAGTTTAGCGGCGTATTCAAGAAAAGATTTATTGATGGTGAGTGGTGTGTTGCAGATGGAAAAATCTATGATACGTTTGATCCAGAAAAACATGTTATAGATACTGCACCTGTTGTAAATAAAATACCTCTTATATCGAGAGAGTATTACATAGCTTGTGACCAAGGCACTTCTGTAACTTGTTCGTGGTCGTTTATTTGCAAAGATAGAAGAACAGGTATACATTATAAGGTAGCTGAGTATTACTATGTAGCGAAAGATGAAAGACATCAGAAGGATGATGAAGAATACTTCAAGGATTTCCAGAAAATGATTGAACTAGTAATACCTAGAGAGTTGAGGGACACAAAAAGATTGCCAGTATATGGTGATCCAGCTGCATCATCTTGGGACGCAATGCTAACGAATCATGGATATAACTTCAGACACGCGAATAACGATGTGATAGAAGGTATTAAATTCGTTCTTCAATTATTAAATGCAGGGAAGTATTTCATTGATAAGTCCTGTAAAAATACAATTGAAGAGTATGATAACTATTCTTGGGATGAAAAAGCTCAGGAAAAGGGTGAAGATAAACCTAAAAAGGTGTTTGACCACGCCTGTGATAGTGATAGATATGCATTATATACGCACAATAAGAATAATGCATCTGGTATTTATAAAATAAGGAGGGCGTAACTATGATTTTTGGAACAGAGGGGAACAAATTACATTATGATTTGGACTTTTTAGAGCCTGGACACCGTTGGATGCCTCCAGAAGATTCTATTCGAATGGACAAATACGAGTTTGCCAGAGAAGAATTTGAATTAACTCCGGAAGATATGATTGATCAATTGTTCCCAACGGGATTGTTAAATCTTAAAGATTGGAAAGAATTCGGACATTCTATTAAATTATTAGGTTATCCAAGATTATTAACATTAAAAACAGCAGATATGGTCATTGGAGAACCTCCATTGATCAAAGTTCAAACTGAAAGGAAAGAAGAATCAAATGCTCAGAATGCTTCTAGCGATGAAATTACTGAAAAAATTAAAGATATTAGAAGTGCTGCGTTATTTGACTTTTATATGAAACAAGGTTTGTTTGATTATTCAAGATTTGGAGTGTTACTTATAAGAGTATTTAAGGACGAATCTTCGGGTAGAGCTAAATTAGTTGCATGGAATCCTAAAGAGTGGGTACCAGTATTTTATAATGATGGCACTCGTAGAATTAAATATAACGTTATCGGTTGGTATGAAAGTAACGAATTATTAAAAGTTCAAATTCACGATACTAGAGATGGTTCTTATGAAGAAAGATCTTTAGCTACTGACGGAGCTGGTAATATTATTAAATTAATAACCTCTAAAAAATATAATAAGAAGAGTGGAAAGAAATTATTCTTTGCGATTCCAAACACTCCAACTACGACCAATCCAATAGGTACTAGTGATTATGAAATCATTAATAGATTGTTACAGAAGGCAATTGAAAGATTGACAGCTATTTTAAGAGTTTTGGATGAACATGCTGATCCATCTATGGCAGGTCCAAGTTCGCTTCTTGAAAAGGACGATAAAGGTGAGTTAGTGTTTAAGACATCAAAATATTATGCAGTCAATCCTGAAGAAGAAAAACCATCATATATTGTATGGGAAGCTAATTTAGAAAGTTCATTTAAAGCATTTGAAACATTATGTGAACAAATCTATATTTTATCAGAAATGGGTACTGCATTCTTAGGAGTATCTAAATCCACCGGAAATGCTGTATCTGGAACTGCAATGAGATTTAAGATGATTTCACCGCTTGAAAAAGCAAGAAGAATTCAAAACGATTTATCTCAACCAGTTAAGGAAATTATTTCTTCAATGTTATGTATTGAAAAGATTGTAGTAGATCCAAAAGATATTAACGTTGCTTGGAAAGATTCACTTCCAAAAGATCCAAGAGAATTAGCAGAACTTACTAAATGTGAAGCAGGTTCAACAGCCGTTAAACCATTGTTACAAGCAATTATGGATAACTATGGAATTGATGAAGCAACAGCTGAAGAGTATGTTCAAAAGATTCTTGAGGAACAACAAACATTTGCAGATCTTAAGAGATCAGGAAACAATAGCGACGACGATACTCAAAATAATAGAACAAAGGGTTCTGTGTTGAATCCTGCAAATGATCAAAATAAAGGCGGCGCTGATAATCCGCTTAAAAAGTAATTATAACATATAAGTAAACATTTCAAACGATTTTGCTTGACATTATATTATTTATATTTTATAATAAAATTAAGATAAGAAAAGATGATTCTCCGTCAATTCTTATTTCACGAAAGTGAGAAACTAGGTTAAGCTCACCGTAACGAGCGGAAGGAGGAAAGCTATGAAAAAGTTTTTGCAAAAGTACGGCTTATCCGAAGAACAAATTAATGCAGTATTAGCAGCTTATCAAAAAGAACATCCAGAAGCTAAGGAACTTCCTGAGTATATTGGAAAAGTTCGATTCGATGAAGTTAATACTAAATTAAAAGATTCTGAGAAGAAAGTGTCTGACTTAACAAAACAACTTGAAGAAGCTAATAAGGGTTCTCAAGCGGCTATCGATGCAGCAGTAAAAGCAAAAGAAGATGAATTAACTAAAACATTCAAAACTGAAAAAGATGCATTAGTAAAAGAACATTCAACTGAAATTGCTATTATGAATGCTCATGGGAAGAACATTAAGGCTATTAGAGCATTAATTGATCCTGAAAAGCCAATTGATGAAGAATTAAAGCGTATTCAAGAAAGTGACTCTTACTTGTTTGGTTCTGGCGATGACATTCCTGGAGGCACTGGTAAATCTGGTGGTTCTGGTGATGGTAAAGCTGATAAGGAATTACAAGCAATGAGAGAAGCAGTTGGAGTTATCTAACTCTAAAGTCGGCAGACTATAAATGCTAACGTTTTAATAGGAGGATATTAGATTTATGAACGTTATTGAATTAGTTAAAAAGTATCTCCCTGTGCTCGATGAACAATATCGTCAACAATCCAAAACCGCGGTATTAGATATGCCTAAGGAATGGGTGAGAGATACAACCAACGCCAAGAAAGTTAAGATTGCCAAATACAAAACTGACAAACTTGGTGGCTATTCTAGAGCTAATGGCTTTGTCAAAGGCTCAATGGAATTATCTTGGGAAGAACACGAATTCACTCAAGATAGAGGTCGTTCTATTCAAGTCGACCATGAGGACAATGAAGAAACATTTGGAATGGCTTTCGGTCGTTTAGCTGGAAGATTCCAAAAAGATGCTGTCATTCCAGAATTAGATGCTTATCGTATTTCCGTTTATGCAACTAACGCAGGACATACAGACACATTAGTCCTTGGCACAGATTCAGTCTTAAGAAAGATTGATCACTTAGATGCCTTAATGGATGATGAAGAAGTTCCAGAAGAAGGAAGAATTATCTTCTTACGTCCATCTGTTTACGAAGAAGTTATCAACGATGCTTCTATCGAAAAGAAATTAGAAGTCAATGATGAAATGACAAAAGCTTTAAATAAAAAGATTTATAGCTATAATGGTCACCCACTCATCAAAGTTACTTCAAAGAGAATGTATACCGCCATTACACTTTATGATGGCACTACAGAAGGTCAAGAAGAAGGTGGCTATGTTAAAGCAGCTGGCGCTTCAGATCTTGGCTTATTAATGGTCACTCAAGATGCAGTTGTCCAAATCTCCAAGAGAGCTGTCGCTCGTATTTGGGCTCCATCTAAAGATTTGGCCGCTGGCTGTGATGGTGTTAACCCAGATGCCGATGCTTGGAAGTTTGACTTCAGAGTTTATCATGATGCTTGGGTCTTAGAAAACAAAGCTAACGGTATTGCAGCCTTAACATTAGCTTCTAACTCCAACGAAAGCACCAATCCATAATTAAAATATTAGGAGGTGAGCTGTATGTATGCAACAGTTGAACAAGCGAATGCTTATGTAACGAGCTATTATGGCTCAACCGATAATATTAGAGTTCTATGGGAAGCTTTATCTGATGCAGATAAGCAAGTCCTCTTAAACAGAGCAGAACAAGTAATTGATTTACTCCCTTATAGAGGTAAGCCACTCGAACACGGTAAGGCTTTCCCTAGAGAACCTAACAAAGAGCTCTCATTACAAAGAGCTCAAGTAGCTACAATTGAACTAGCAGTTCAAACTCACGGTAATATTGAATCTCAAGAGAGATTGGCATTACAAAAGCAGGGTGTTAAATCTTACAAGATAGGCGACTTATCTGAAACATTTGCAGATATAAACTATGATAGCTTCGTAGACCAATTTGTATTAGATGTGGTAGGTCCATATTTAAGAGATTGGATGGGAGGTTCATATAGAATATGTCATACACGAATCAGAAGGTAAGTTGGGAACCGTGTGATCCAAATAAAGTCCCTATTGATCAAAGTTGTCAGCTAAAAGATGTTAACAATGAATATATTGTAACAGATCAAAACGCTGTAATAGTATGTTCAATTAATTCGTCATTACTTTGCGGCGATGATGCAGCTATAGTAAGTAATTATACTATTGTAGGTGCTGGTGGTCAAGAAAATCTCTATGGAGATGATATTATGGATATATACGGTGATATATGCAGACCTCAAGAGATTGAAGTACTTGTAAGAAAACAGCCACACGAAAATGTAATCAATACTTCCGACGGTAGAACCTTATTAACTAAAAGTATATTTTATGCGGATCCAAGAGTTGAACCAAACACAATGAAAATTGCAAAGATGGATAAACTTGATGGTGAAACAGTTGTTCAAATCTATGTTATGTGTGATCGATATAACAAACCTAAGATGGTTAGATTCATAACTGTATGAGAAGAAAAAGTAAACGCTTTTCGTCCCAATATAGACAACGAAGAGTAATCATTAGAAGTAGATCACTCGATACAGATGTAGCAAAGATTGAAGAATTACTTGCAGCGGATTATCAAGATATTTGGAAAAATCATTTAGAAGATCTAGAAGACTTAGCCGAAGACATTGAAAATAACGCAAAGATATTAGTTCCATTAGATACAGGTGCTTTAAGAGATAGTATCATGGTACGTGTTTCAAGAAGTCCAAGATATCCAGGAATTATAGCTCACGCAAGTGCAATCATGGACGGCTTCGATTACGCTCTTATTCAAGAAGAAAACGAAGATTACAAACATGAAGAAACAATTACTGATAAAGATGAATATGGTAGAACCGTTGAGTCAATAGGAGATAGTGGAAGAATGGCTCACTATTTAGGTGGATCGTTTGCATTATTCTTATCAGACTATTATGAATCTATTACCGGAGAAGAGCTTATGTTACCAGCGGAATTAGAACACGCTAAAGACTATATATTAACAAATGGAGGAGATTGATATGTTACAGATTGAAGAAACGATTAGATCATTAATGTTATCAGCTGATCCAAGAGTGTATATAGGAGAAGCATCTATTGATGTTGATAACTGTAGTTGGATTGTTTCCGTATCAGGAAAATCAAATGTTCATTTTGATAAAGAAACATATGACTATCCGAGCTACATTGTCTATGTTAGAGGTGTTGATAACAAAGAAGCTAAGGTAAGAGTTGATAAAGTTTACCACAAACTAAATAACTATACTGGAAGCGGCTTTGTTATCCTAACAAGACAATTACCTAGATATGTAGGTAGAGACCAAAAACACCGAGCAATTTATTCATTTAGAATAGAATATCAATTAGGAGGATATTAATATGTCTAAACCATATTCAGGCTTGACAGCCCGTGTTCAATTAAATGGAACCACAATTGGCTATCTCAATAGCGTCACGCTTAATCTTGAGAAAGATATCGCAGAGGTTCTCCAATTCGGTGCACAATACAAAGAGAAACTTCCTACAATCAAAAACTGGACAGCTAGCTCTGATGGTACTGTTGCATTTGAAGCAGGTGATTCTCAACATAAATTATATCAAGCATTTGACTCAGGCGAATTAGTTACCTTAACAATTAAGCTTGATGAAAATGTTTACTTTGAAGGTGATGCATTAATTAGCTCATTAGAGATCAGTGGTTCACCAGACGATGCTATGAGCATTAGTGTTGAATTTGAAGGTAGTGGAGCAATTAACTTCAACTTACCTCAAACTGTTTCTGTAACACTTAGATCAGGAGTTGGTGGAACAACCAATCCAGCTGGCGTTATTAGATTAACTAAAGGTTCAACATTAACAGTTACTTGTTTACCAGCAGCAGGCAAGACAGCTGACAAATACGGCTTAAATGGAGCTACTCCAGCTACTGCTATTACAAACAACACCTTTACAACTGCAGCTTTAAATGCTGATACAGCTATTGAAGTTACATTCAAGAACGCTTAAACAAATAGGGGTAGCTGAACCAAGTAGGCTATCCCTTTATTCAATTATAAGGAGATCAATTATGAAAACAATTAATAACTTAAACTTTGACACATCAATTAGAGTCTTATTCAAGGTCAAAGAAATAAAGGGTCATAAGACTTTAAACGAAACTTACGCCTATGTAGGCAATAAGGAAGATATCGATGCTATGATTGATGTAGCATTAGTATCTTATAACTTAGCAAACAATACTCAATTGACTGAAGATCAATTTCAAGAGGTCTTAGCTAAAGAAGGTATTGGCTTAATTAAGATGATTACAATATTCGGAGAAGTTATCGAAGCTATCATGTTTGATGGCACAACTGACGAAGAACGAAAAAACATAATGGCTCTAGTGGAGAAGCAGTCCAAGAAGTAACTTGGTACGAATTCTTTGTTAGCGCATCTAGAGTCGGATTAAAACCTAATGAATTACTAGATTTAACAATTGAACAATATAACGCATATTGTGCAGGATTTAGATATAAGTGCGCTGATGATCTAGTAAGTCAACTAACTGCGGCTTATTATAATGCTTATTGGAATGGTGCATCGAAATCAAAGAAATCATTGAACGCCGTTACAAAGAAGATATATACTGATTTGAACCAAGAGGTATTACATAAGAAGGCTCCTAAGATTAATAAAGAAGCAGTTAAAAAAGATTTTGAAAGAATGGAGGCTTTGAGGAAAAATGGCTGGTGGCAAGACTAACACAATTGTATATAGATTTGAGGGTGACACCCGTGATCTTGAAGAAGATATTAAAAGGTTGACCTCGAAGTTCAAAAGCCTTAAAAAAGCTAAAACCGATTCTGTCACAGGCTCCTACTCTTATGAAGGAGAAACTTTAGATTTGATGCAAGCTTACGAGAAAATCGTAAAGGCACAAAGAGGCGTCAGATCGATGTTAAAGAAAGGTCAAGGAATCCTTACTAAAGAGGATAAAGAAGACCTTAAACAATTAAGAAAATTAAGAAGTGAAATTGAAGAAGGCTTAGCTAATCCTGACACTTTTAAGGATGCTAAGTCTGTTGATGCGTATCAAAAGAAAGTAAAGACCGCTTTACGTATTGCTCATAGACTTAGAAAAAGAGCTTTAGAAGCGTCTTCCAAAACAGAGTTAAAAGAATCAAAAGCTGTTGCGAAAGAAAGAGAAAGATTAGAACAATCTTTATCTCCTGAGGAACAAGCTGCCGCTTCGTTAAATGCTCAAAACTTTGAAAGACTTAAAGGATTTGCTGATATGAGTAATCCTCAAGAAGCTGCTTTTATTGAAGAAATGCAATCAAAAGTAACTGCTTACAAAAGTGCCTTGAAAGATTTCAATGCTGAACAATCTAGATATAATTCTTTAGTAAATAAATCAGAGACGGACACTCAAAGATTCGAACAAGCTCAAGCTAAATTAGCTGCTGCGACTGTATCATTAAATGATGCTTATAAAAACGGCATAAATAACTTGAGAAAAATGTCTCAATTACAAAATAAATCAAATAAGAAGAAAGGCGGTTTAATGCATGACTTCGGTAAGAAATTGTATAGTCAAACATTAAGACAAATCGCATCTTCAATTATTAGCGCCGTTATAAGCGGTGTAAAAGAAGCTTTAGCTAAAATATCTCAAGTATCTGATTGGTTTAATAATACCATGACTGAGATTACTTCAAGTCTTAAATATGCTATTAATTCTATTGCAGCATCAGTTGCTCCATTATTAAGACTAGTAGCACCTATCTTTGAATTCTTAGCCGATTTGATTGCTAAGTTGTCAGAAAAGTTAGGTAAGTTTTTTGCTTTATTAACCGGTAGCGATACTTGGATTAAAGCAACTAAACAAGTAGAAGATTATAGAGATGCAGTTAATAAAGCATCCGGCGTCAAAGGTATTGATGAATTAAATAAGTTGGATCAAGAAAACAATCCTTTTGAAGAGGTAGACGTTGATAGCACTTTGAATTTAACATTTGACCTATTAAGCGTTATAGATCAAGTATTAGCCGATTTAGAACCTTTATTAGATGTTGTATTTGAATTGCTGGATAAAGTATTAGAAGTAGTAGGTGCTATACTATTACCAATTATGGATGCTGCAGAAAAGGTATTACAACCTATTGTAGCTTTAGTATCAACTATATTAGATGTTGTTATAATGGTCATTGATCAACTGATGACTTCTTTAAATCCTTTGGTTGAAAGCTTAGCATATTTGTTAAGCGATGTAGGCAAATTAGTAACACATATTGTATTAGCTTTAATGCCTTTGATTGAACCTATTCTTCAAATAGTTTGTGCAGTAGTAGATTTAATTGCTAGCGTATTAAGTGACGTTATCGATTTAGTTGATTTCTTAATTCAACTATTAGATCCAATATTATCAGGTATTGTTGTTGGTGTTGCAGGTGCATTTGGCCTTATCTTAAGTATAGTAGCTCAAATTGTTTACTTAGTAGGAGCTATCGTTAAAACGCTTATAAAAGTATTTACATTCCAGTGGAACGAAATTCCATCTGTGTGGTCTAACTTTGCAGACATGTCTAAAAACTTATGGATAGGATGGGGTAAGACGTTTAAGTCAAGTACAGATGGAATATTTGGAACCGCGTCAATTGACACATCTAGAATGGCTACGGGAGGTGTTGTTTCTGAGCCAACATTAGCTATGGTAGGTGAAGGTAAGTATTCTGAAGCAGTAGTTCCATTAGGACAATCACCTCAATTCGTATCTATGAAACAAAGTATTGCCGAAGAAGTAGTTGCTTCTTTAGGAGTTAATAATAGTAGCAATCCTAGCGTTTCTGATAGACCGGTTATATTAAACATTGATGGTCGTACTTTAGCAAGAGCTTTATGGCCGCAACTTATTAACACTCAATATCAAGTGGGGGTGAAATTAAAATGATTCCATTAAAATTAGAAATAAATAATACTCAAAAAGATCTCTGGGAGATTATGGAACCAGATGTCGACTATAGCCAAATGACTGAAGAAGAGAAAATATCGTTCGCACTCGCAAGAGGAATGTTTCCTTCTGAGGTAAAGTTGGCTTCAGAAACTTACTGTCGTAATAGCGATAGAACTGCTAACTATGAATTAGAAAAAATAAACAACGTAAATGCCAAGGCTAAGCCGGAATTTACTTGGTCCTTAATAAAAATTGAATACGTAGAAAGATTGTTGTTATTTTTGGGGTTTATCTATGATTATAAGGATGTTGATGGTCAAATACAACCTAGACTTGCTCCTGAAATATACGTAACTTATAGAGATTTTATAGGTATGAGAAGAATCAAAGCTTACTTAGGAGCTAGCCTAGATGGTACGTTAAAGGAAATAGTCACTCAAGAAGTTGATCCTCAAAGTCAATCGCTTACTACCGTTAGAAGACAATATTGGGAGAACTTTAGAATAGCATTCCCGGAAAGGTAATCATTATGAATTCTTTATTAATTGAAATAGTTTATAATAATAAATCGTATTGGTTTGATGAAGATATTATATCTTTGCAATACTCTGAGAATTCTAAAGATAGTGATTTGTCTCCAGCTCCTGGCGTAATTGAACAAAATGCTTCAGCAAGGTTATATGATAGAGATGATTATTTTATTCGTAAAATATGTAACGAACTAGAAGAGGTTCTTAATGGTTGTCAATTGAATGTATATTCAAAAGGACCTTCGTCATTACTTTGCGGCGATGATGCAGCTATAGTAAGTAATTATACTATTGTAGGTGCTGGTGGTCAAGAAAATCTTAATAGAACTAACAGCTATATTATTAGCTCTGTAGAAATTGAAAAAGATAATTCTATTTTGATTATTCAATGCAGTGATATAACTAACAAATTATCTAGATTAACTTTTAATAACTTAGCGGTTGAAAATAGATCTATACACGATTGGTTAACTATTTTATTCGATCAATTTTTAGAGGCATCGACTTGGTATTATTCATCTAGTGAAATTGAATATCAATGTAAGCATATAGTTATTCCAGATAGTTATGTTGACAATATGAATGGTAGAGAGTTATTAGATACTATTTGCAATTGTGCTTCTTTAAATGTTTATCAAGTGAATGGTATCTTTTATGTATCTAGTAGCATAGCTGGTATTGATAATGTATCAGAAGAAGATGTTAAGATGTTAACTCCTTATAGCTACAATAAAGGAATGAAAAGTTATTTGGATAGAAAGAATCAAATTGATACTATAAAATATGAGTTGTACGTACAATCAGTGCAAGAAGAAACTTTAACTACTCAAAATATAACTAGTGTTAAAAGAGATGGAAGTAATGTTAATTTACCAATAACTAATAAGGTAAAAGATGGTACTTATAGATTCAAAGAAGAAGAAACAAATGTAATGGAAGGTAAAACTCTTACATGTATTTATAATAATGGTCCTTATAGATGTTCAAAAGGTTATGCCGGCGTTATGATGGCTAGTAAAACTTTTACTGTAAATATAAGTGATCCAGTATCTAGTATAAGCGCTCAAATAAGTTATAATGGCGGTTCAATGATTGCTTCAGATATTGCAGGGGAAAAGATAAAATGGCCAAGTTCAGGACAATGGCATTTTAGTGATTTGATCTACGCAGTTGATGATGCTGAACATGTTAGCTCAACTTGGAGTAACTCAAGTAGTTATGTTGACTATGTTGATCCAGCAGGTATTAATGTTAATCCTTATGTGAGCAAAGTAATACAAGCTGGTGGAGAACTTACTCCGGTAGATGGCTCTTATATAATAACAAAATGGACAGGAACAACATCGACAATCGCAAGCGATTATAAATGGACATCATCTAAAAGAAATTATTGGACAGCTGGTGAATGGGATGATGTTGCTGGCGAATGGACTATTGGTGGCTACGCAGCAGTAATGAATCCATCAATTTTTTATAACAGTAAGAATAACAAGATGTCTAAACAAGATCAACAAATAAAAGGATTGCGAGATGCAAATATTAAACCTACAGCAAACTTTATTAAGATATCGGATTACTCATATGAAGTAACAATTAATGTTCCTGTATTTTATGCTTATGCAGCTCACACCGAGTTCAATTATGGCGCGACAATTATTGAGGTCGGTTGGTCAAAGTTAGATTCGTTGGCCTTCTATGATTTTGTAAATTCTATCGATGTAACCGTTAAAGGATATAAATATTTAAGTCATACTAGCGAAATATCATACTCTTTAGATTCATCAGGAAACTTAACTAACATTACAACTGATAATGGTATATTTGAGGTAGGTGCTAGTCAATTATTGAAAGTTAATACTAAGTATTACTTCGATCCTGATCATCCAAGTATAAGTTATTATTGGTATGAATGGTATGCTAAAAAGCTTCTAAATGAATATAAAGTAGCGAAATATACAGCGATTGCTGATGTATTAAATGATTGGATAGAAAGCAATAACATTAAAGTAAATAGTGCTGTTTCAATTATAAATCCTGATAGAACTTTGTTAACAAAGAAAAACGGTAACGCTCGCAAATACAATATAATAGGTCGTACAGGTTCAATATCTAGAGGTAGAAGGTGTTTAATAACTGATTTACCTACTCATGGAACTGTTACAATAACAACTCCGGTAGCAGCGCATCCTGATTGGTATTACACTATGAATAGTGATTATGAGTTAAGATGTTGGGGAGGTGAAAGATACAGTGCTTATTTATCAGATGATTCAAATCCAAAATTGTTTGGTATAGTGTCAAAGGTTCAATCAATAAATATGATATCAACAATAACTTTACACAAAGATTATCTTCAGATTGTAGTAAAAGGAGATTCTTATAATAATTATTATACAGCTGCTGATGTTTCTAGACAGGATTTTTATAGGCAAACTTTCAGCAGCGCTGTACTTTGGCCTAATCTTCAATCATCGCGAAATAATCCATTTTGGCATGGTGGTTTAGAATTCTTCTATGGAGAAAACGATGAATTTAGTATAGAAGTAGAACCTGACGAAGGATATACCGCAGAGCAAGTTCTAAATGAAGTAATGCCTAATGGAACTAATATAACATCAGTTATATATGATGACGTGATGAAAAAAGTAATATTCCAAGTAAAGAATATAGATAAAAAATTCGAAAGCAATATTCATTTAAGTCAATTAAGTATGGTAGAAAACCAAACAAATTGGATTACAAAGAAGTTAATGGTAGGAAGGATAAATCAGATAGAAATACTTAAAGATTATGTATTTAAGCACGACGTACGAACACCAAATAATATTGCTTATGTAGCTACAGAATTAAACGGTATTGAGGCAGTATTTATACGTTGTTCAAATATTTCGAACAATTTATGGAAAGATGAACCTTATTACAAAATTAACGTTTGTAAAATAGAGTTAAGAAAAACTGAAAGACAACTTTGGCTCTATAGAAAAACAGAAGATGGTTTAAGTGAATACGTTTATTACAAACTTGATTTAGATATTAAATACGCTACTTCTTATCATGAGAGAATATATAACCAAACTTATGATGTAGGAGTAGTTGGTACTGCATTAGCTCATTGTGCTATGTATATAAAAGCAACAGAACCTATCACAGATAGTTCTAATATAAATGACATATTAAATAGTTTTGAAGGATACTTAAAGGAGGAAAAATAATATGGCATATGTGAAAACAAATTGGGTTGACGGTGTTACCCCTTTAAACGCCGCTAATTTGAATCATATCGAAGAAGGCATTGAAGCAGCCGGACAAGGTTCAGGCTCCTTAAATATTGAAAATGGCTCAACGGTTGGTTCTTTAGAACAAGTATTTGATGGAACAACATTTAGTTTCGTAAATCCAAATTCACCATTAGGTGGAACAACTGTTACTATAGGTATTACTTCTGGTACTTATGCAGGTATGTTTGGTGGAAAGGGTAGAGTTGAAGGAAAAAGAGGATTTGTTAACGGTACTCAAGTAGTTGCTTCAGGTAACTATTCTCACGCAGAAGGTAATAACACTCATGCAGATGGAGTTAACTCGCATGCAGAAGGTATTCAAACATATACTAATGGTTCCGCAGCTCATGCCGAAGGTAGTTCAACAGCAGCAACTGGAACTGCAGCACATTCCGAAGGTTATGGAACTCATGCAGATGGTGTTTATACTCACGCCGAAGGTTCTACAAACTTTGTATTAGGTGATAATGCTCACGCTGAAGGTGGAAGTAATGTTATTGGCGTTTATTCAGGACCTTCTCCAACACCGGGTCCAGCTCCAGAACCAGGAACAGCAGTGCATCCAGAAGGTATGGGATCTCACGCCGAAGGTAATAATAACTTAATTACAGGTGCATATTCTCACGCCGAGGGTCAAGGAAATAGAATAACTTCTAATAGAGCGCACGCTGAAGGTAACGGCAATACAGTATCGGGATTGTTTGCTCATGCCGAAGGCAATAATTGCGTTGCTGAAGGAGAGGGAGCGCACGCAGAAGGTCTTAGTTCACATGCTGTTAGGAATTATAGTCACGCTGAAGGTGCTGCGTGTTATGCTAACGGAATGTATTCTCATGCTCAAGGACAAGATTCTGCTGCAAATGGAACAGCAAGTTTTGCTTCAGGATATCACGCAGTTGCAAATAGAAATTATCAAACAGTAATTGGAACATACAATTTAGGTCAATCTCCAAATACTTTATTTGAAGTTGGTAATGGAACTGCCGATAATGCAAGAAGCAATGCTTTTGAGGTCTACAAAGATGGCACTTTAGGTATTCCAAACTTTAATAGTAATGGAGTAAGAATTGGAACTAAACGAATTAAATGCATTAACGGAATTCTAACTGTTATTGATTAAAATGACTCCTTTAATAAACTGATTAGTTTTCTTGACTTTTAATTAAAAATTCATTATAATATAATTAGATAAATAAGGAGGAAAGTTATGGAATATAAATTAAAATATAGCGGCGAGGAAGTAGAAGCCATATTAGATACAATTTACGGCTTAGGCTTAACTTCCGAACAAATACTAGCTAAATTGAATAGTGTAGACACTAAAGCTGCAGAAGAAGATTTAGGTAATGAACTATTTACTTTAACAAATCCAGACATTATATTAGATATGCAACGTGGATATAAATTAGGTAAGATAATCTTCATGCATATAGTGTTTAGAAGAGTTGCAGCACCTGCATCTACTACCATTGAAACTATAGGTAGATTAAATACTCATGCAGCTCACAATCATTCATTTATAGCTTGTGGCTATAATGCGAACACAGGCAATCTTGTAGAAGAAAGTGCTGTATTAAGAACTGATGGTGATATATTAGTTCACTTTACAAAAGCATCAGCAACTTCTAATGTAACGTTCGATTTATGTTTCTTCTTTGTAGCTAGTCAGGAGGAATAATTTATGGATATCTTAGGAATGACAATTACATTAGGTAGTTTAATTACTATCGTAGGCGGCTTGATTGCTCTATCTAATTTCTTCGGAAACAAAACTAAAAAAGCTAAAGATGAAGAAGCTCGGTTAGTTAGAATAGAATCTATGCTTACCCAAATTGAACAAAATACAAGTAACTTAAATACTCGGGTTGAAAATCACGATCACTTACTTACAAAGCATGAGAGTCGTTTATGTGTGGTCGAATCCAAATTGAAAAAGGGAGGTAAATGATTATGTCAATTGTTGAGATTATTGAACTAATTGGTTTAATAGTTGTTACGTTAGCATTGATTGTTACTCTTGTAGTTGCTCTTATTAGAGGAGATATGAAAAAGTTTATTGAAGAAAAAATGGCTGAAGCTGAAAAGCTTGAGCTCACTGGAAAAGATAAACTTAATTATGTTGTTGAAGCCGTTAAAGAGAAATACAAGATTATGACAATTATTTGCAATGTCAAAAAAGTAATCGAGCATATTATTGAACTTTCAAAACAAATAAATTATAAGAAATAGATTATACAACCTTTGGCTCTGGTGGTATAATAAAAGAGGGGTTTGATCTCACCCCTCAGGAAGATGGTTAGCTGTCACTTGCTAGCCATTTTCTTTTGTTGACTTTTCTTGTTGGATAACTTGTTCAACCAACCTAATACAATCACTTAAAATCATCAATTGAGAATCTAATCTAATATATTCTATAGGATTGGTAGTGTTTGTTAATCGTCCCTCTAGGTTTTGTAATTGTTGCTTGTATATAGCTAATAGTCTTTCCATAGCTTTCCTTTCTAAGCATCTGTATGCTTTTTATTATCGCTTGGTATCGCTTCCGGATCCGCTAACATTTCATCTAACTCAGCTTCAGTTAGAGATTTCTTAGGTGGCTTATTTTCGCAAACAAACCAGAAATAATCAAACTCTTTAAAGTAGAAATTATCATCAGCATTCGGACAAGTAAAATAACTATTTCTATCTGGATAAGTTCTATGTAAAGTTACCTTACCAGGAAATACCATTTGGACAGGAACATCCTGTTCGTCTATTTGAGCAAAGATATAAATAACCAATTTGCCTTCTAAAATCTTTTCAATTATATCTTCGGTCAGTTTCTTCCTTTTCGTACGTTTTTTCATAATCTTACCTCCTTTCCTGCATTATAGTTTCAACTACTTGATTTATCTCTGGAAGTCTCCAAGCTATAAACTCGCACACTTCTTCAAGATCAAACTTCTTTTGGTATACTCTACCTTGAGTATCTAGCAAAGCATGAACTACCTCATGTCTTAGTATTAACTCCGTTGTAATCATTGATAAGTCATTTCGTATCAATATTTGGAAATCATTACATCTTGTTTGGCCATCGTTACCTTTTATAACTTCCTTGTCTACGAATTGAATATCCCAAGTATATAATCCTATTCTTTGTTTCATTTCTTCATCCTCCTTATTTCTTTATGAATCCACTTTTTGATTTTATTCTTTTTATGTTTTGATAAGTTTCTAAAAGCTTCAAGACATTTTTTATCATATTCCATGGCTATAGCTTTAGCAATTTCCATCATAAAGCTTTCTGTAGTACTGTGAAATTCTTCAACATCATCCATATGATCTACTTTTAATTCCATATTATTCTTCGTCCTCCATAACTGGATCTAATAGCTCTCTGGCATCGTGACCTTTGTCTAATTGAACTCTTTCAATTCTCACATCGATTGATCCCATACATTGTAATATATAAAAGATAGGTTTGCGAGTTTGTCCAGTTCTCCAAATACGTTTTTCAGCTTGTTCATTATCTGAAGCTGTCCACTCTCTATCTATAAAGATTTCATACCTACAATTTTCTTGAAGTCCATCAATACCTTCTTTTAGAACTCCAAATGTTCCCATTAAGACTTGAGTATCGGATTTGTTCCATCTACTAATAGCAGCTTGTCTCATAATAGGTTTTTGTTTAGCTTCTATTCTTTCGTATCTAATTTTCTTTGACTTTAAGAATAATTCCAACTGATCAATAGTTCTTGCATACTTACTAAATATAACGACTTTTTCATCAGTTCCATCAAGCCAATCTTCAATCCACTCAAACTTAACATTATTCAATTTATCATCAAACAATTGTGGGTTACTTGCAAGTTGTTGTAATCTTACAGCTGCTTCTATTGCGCTCGTAACTTTAACGCCATGATCCAAAAGATATTCAGTATCAATGACTTTTTGTTTCAATAGTTCATCATATTCGCCTTGAGTCTTGATATATAACTTTTTGACTTTAGGATCCATTTTCAATCTTACTTTAATATATTCAGGCTTATCTATGTTTCCTATATCGTGTTCTTTACCTCCTACACAATATAAACTCAATAAGTCTTGTAAGTTCGAAACCATTAATTTATTCTTTGTTAAGCCTTTAGCTTGCCAACCCCATTGATCTCTTTGCATATCGCAAAAGGCGAATTGAAAATCAGTAAAATTAGTTATTGATTCTACGTCCAACCATTTAAGCTGAGCGGCGAGATCTTGAGGTCTATTTTTAACTGGTGTTCCTGTGAGACACATTCTATTAGTGCTTTCTAATGCAAAACACGCTGCAGTAATTTTAGAAGTCATCTTTTTAATTTTATGAGATTCATCTATTACAACTAAATCCCAATCAAACGAAAGAGCTGTATCGTATATTTCTTTATTATATAATTGATGATAATTAGTGATCCACCAAGTTCCGCAATCTAAATAACTCGGCCAATACTTTTTCAATTGCATATGCCATGTTTCAATAACTGACTTTGGACAAATGATTAATACTTTGAAATCTTTCTTTAGGACAATCTTAATCCATAAGATAGTTTCAATTGTCTTACCATATCCTGGTTTGTTGATGTTTAATGAATTACCTCTTACTAACAATTTTGATAAGTCTTCTATTTGATAATCCTTTAGTTGAAAATCTTTTCCTATAGTTCCTTTGACTCTTGCCTCAGATAAAGCAGCTTCGCAAAGAGCTTTAGTCTTTTCAATTGATAAAGGTTCAATTTCGAATTGTTCTTTTCCCTCAGCAATCATTAAATTATAAACGCAAGAGACCATTTGGTTACCTTTTGTTTCTCCCAATAGCTCTCTTTCTCTACCATTCTCTTTGACACTACGAGGTATTTCTATTCTTATTAATCTTTTCATATATAACTAATCCTCCTAATATAGGTTTTTTACCCTTAAATCCCCGCCTATAGCCATTTTTTATATTAATATAACTATTTATATTAACCCTAATTTTAGGCCCTTTATTTAAGGGATTTTCTATATCGTCATTTTATGAATCTGCCACCAAACAGTTTGTAATAAGTATATAATCTATATGCATCTCTAACATGTTCAGTAATCTTCTTTTCGCATTCCCATTTTTCAAAAGCTTTATAAGTTTCAGCATTAACAATTTTTATATCCTTATAGTGAGGATCTTTTGGATTGTCTGTAAACCCACAATACTCTTTGCTTGATGGAAATATCTCATTCAATTCTAATCCATTTACGTAACAATATAATTTTATAACACCAATAACTTCGCTTACAAAGAATTTATTGCCTGCTAACTTTTTCGCTGCACTTGCTCTTAAAGCAAATACTTCATAACATACTATATCAGGTTTGAAATGATTTAATAATTCCCACACATATTGATTTCGTTTAGAACCAATTATTGTGCAACCTAATGTATTACCGTTTTTCAATTTTATAATAACACCTACATGATCGCCCGGATCCAAGACAATTACTGTCTTATTATCGAGATTCATTTTTATTTGGCTAAAATCAGTCTTCATCGTCTTTATGCCTCCAATAAACTATTAAGGAACATAATACAACTAGCACGTTTAGACTACCCCAAACAATTAACAATATTTTCCACCATGTCATATTATTCTTCCTCCTCGTCATCTTCATACCAATCAGGTTCAGATAAGTCCCCGTAATTATCTCCTACTTCAACATCTGCTCTGAATGGTAAGTCTAATCCTTTAAGATATTGTTTTGGAACGTTAGCCATAATCTCTTGACATTTTTCAGATATGCGTTTAACGTCTTCAGGTCTGGCTTCAATAACAATACTATCGTGAACCGTATTAATTAAATATGCGTCCAACTTTTGTTCTTCTAACCATTGTCCTATTTCTATTAAAGAGTGAATAGTTAAATCGTTAGCCGTTGATGAGATTGGAAAGTTAACTGCTTGATTTTGAACGTGATGAACTGAATCAGCTGTTACAAAATAACGTCTACTTCTACCGAATGCAGTTACCCAAACATCTTGAGGATCACTCATCGCCATATTATGACACTTTGCAATATAGTCTTTAACTCTAGGATTTGCTTCAAACCACAATTTTAAGAACCCTCTAGCTTCTGCCATACTAATTCTCAATTTTCTTGACATACCTCCGGCTGTACGACCATATGGAATACCGAAGTTAATAGTTTTAGCAATGGTTCTTTGATCCTTATTATGTTCATCAAACTTATCCTTGAATAATCTCTTTTGAATTTCTAAGTGCAAGTCCTTACCTTCGATATAACATTTTTTAAGATGTTCATCTCCACTGATATAGGCAAGAACTCTTAACTCAGCTTGCGAATAGTCTAATTGAATATATTTATATCCTTCTCTAGCTTTGAACAATCTTTTGATTTCACTATTGCGAGGAATATTTTGCATATTAGGATTAGCTGAACTTAATCTACCTGTTTCCGTTCCATGAAGCTTAAACTCACAGTGAATAACGTTATCAGTATCTTTTCGTTCCCATAATCCATATACATAAGTTTTCAAATACTTAAGATTTTTACGATATGCTAATATCTTTTGCAATCTAACGTCATCAGGATATTTTAATAATAAATTCTCCATTGTATCTTTGTCTGTAGTTTCAATATAATCATATGGAAATGCTGCTTGCAACCATTGCTTTAATTGAACAGGTGAAGTTATTTTAACATCTGGAATTAGTTGCTCTAATTCATCTTCAAGATCCAATCTTTCAAACTCTAACTTGCATCTTAATTCTTCCCAATACTCCATATTAAGAACCATACCACGCTCAATCATCTTCGCATAATACTTTGATGCTACAATTAACTTTTTATAAATAGGAATACTTTCAGGTCTCATTAAATCTTTGAATGTATAATACAACTGTAAAGTTGCACAAACGTCATAACAACAATATTCAGCTAACCAATCTTGATCGAAGAAACCATATTGGAAATCTTTTAACTTAATTTTATTTTGTCTACAATATTGATGTTTCCATTCGTCTAAAGGTTTCTCCCATTCAGGAAACCCTAAATAGAGTTGAGCCATTTGTTTTAACCCGTGAGTTCCTTT
>Ga0326513_10001062_pt1 | contig 22501 bp, 9 predicted proteins | sample 2_2465_0518_D_FD_203654 | JGI IMG/M metagenome (GOLD analysis project Ga0326513, IMG submission 203654) | Bovine rumen microbial communities from UC Davis, California, United States - 2_2465_0518 | ecosystem: Host-associated > Mammals > Digestive system > Stomach > Rumen | place: USA: California... | reverse complement strand
TATATAGGAGAAAGACCATTCCTCTGAATGATAAGATTGTAACGAATGCTCTTTCTCAATTCAGGGTCTTCAACTCTTGCACTAAGCCCATCATAATAGTCACCCTGTCTAAACCTATATTCCTTGCCAGCAATCTTGGTTGAAGTAGCACTTTGTGACTTGCCAAGCTTTCTCTGGTCTGGAACAGCCTTCTTAACCTTGACATCCATTGGTTTTCCTTGAGAGTCAACAGGGAAAATCTGATACGCAGCGTTACCGGTACGAAGAGTGGATACATCAGTTCTCAGCACACCAGCCTCGTCAAGAGCCTTGAGAGTGTCAATGCGGTCAGGATTGAGCATTTCCTGAGAGACATTTATTCTGAACGAGGTTCCCAAGACTGTCTGCATAAAGTTGTTGAAATCAAAGTTGGCATCGTCAAGATTCCAAGTGGCCACCTTGTTTTTATTGAGGACAAGAGTAATATTGTTAATGTTTTCAGTACCAACAAGGAAACCATTTACAACTTCATGACCTTCACTGTCAAACTTGATTATTTTGCTTAATTGCACAACTGCTGCCCGCCTTGCATTTACATCCTTCGATGTCATTTGCCTAAGAAGACCTATAATACTGTCTTTGAGAGCACCATCTCTGAACTCTGGTGAGTTGAGATACATATCAGTCTTGATGGCAACTGGTATATAATTGCCATTGGCTGCAGGAATTGCAAGAAACATTCTTCCAAGGGTAGCCTCACTCTTTCCGGGAGGGAAGAGGTTTGCTGGAATTTGAGTGTTCCAGACCATGTGCTTGCCATCATACATAATGCCAAGTATGGCAGTCTCAAAGCTTATTCCGCTTGGATTCCTTGAAGAGTCTGCGAACAGCTCACCAAGAGTTCTATACTTTACTTCCGTCTCCCCCTTTTGTCTCTTGATAAGTCTGCCAGCATCCATCTTGGCAACCTTTGAGTATATGGTAGGATGCACATAGAATGGTGTCTTAGGATTGCTTTTAAGGTAATCTTTGAGTGGATTGCCAATAGCATTGTATGCTCCCATTCCAATATGACTGTAAGTGCTACCGACAACAAGGTATCTCTTTTCCTCCTTACCATCAGTTGCAGTAATCACTCCACCAAGTTTGTCATCGTGAATCTTCTCAATGTCACTTGTATATTCAATGACTTGAATAATGTGGTTGGTAGTCAGAGGGTCATTGGAAATCATAAATCGAATCTTGGTATCCGGATACTTTTTAAGTATAGTACCAAGCTCCCTATCTATAATTTCTTGCAGTTGTATCTGTCTGGCATCAAGCCATTTAAACCACTTGTCTACAACATCGTCAGCCTTTTCTGGAGTTCTCCTTTCAACAATACCAAGGTCTCTCAAGGTATCTACATCATACTCGTAGAAACCATTGCCTTCAAGCAAGCCCTCATCAGCCCTATAGTTCTTGTTGCTCTGTCTATTGTTGACCTCATCATACACACTTCCATCTGGAACATCAGAAACTGAGGTGTCAGGCTGTGCGGCAGCCTCTTCAAATTCCTGCTCCTTGGAGGGAACTAAAAGACCACCATCTTCAGTAAATGACGAGAGAGGCTCTCCAAGCTGTTCACCAGTAGGATTGTCTTCCTTGGTTTCATTCATATAGACTCTAAGGTCAATTCCAGCCTCTTCAAGTTCCTTCTTTGCCTTCTCAATAACAGACTTTGCTGCATCATTTACAGTTGCACCCTTCTTCATAGCAACCTCAAATGCAACAACAGCATCAAGCTTGTCTATATTAGTGTCTGCATTCTGACATGCCTCTACAGCATTTATTGCATCTTGTGTAACCCTCTTTATAACAGCACTTTTAGGTTCAGTCTTAGTAAATTGACTGTCATCAGCATACACAGTAATGGTGTTGTCGCCATTCCAAAGAATTTGGACTGAGCCTCTTGCTGCACCATTTGCAGGAGCGATGAATCCTTGGACAGTTCCCTCAGTACCATCATTCTTCCAAACCTTGTCTCCAACTTTATAGCCATCCCATCCGAAATTCTTGCCGTCTTGACTCTTAAGATACTCTTCCTGTTTTGCTTTAGCCTCAAGTCTTGCTCTTCTTGCCTTAACAACAGTGGAGTTTCTCGCATGCTGAGCATCTTCAAGCGCCTCAAGGAGTCTTTCATAAAGAGCCTTGATTTGAGGATTGGTAGACCTGTCAGCAATGTCTTCAATGGCACTCATCATATCCTTCTCAGTCCTTATGGTAGAATTGAAGAACACTCCCGGCTCAATAATTCTTCCTGCAGCATCGGTAGTCCCAAAGAGTGTCTCGTTTATTGCACTTCCCATAGTACCTACAAGGGCACGCTCCTCACTCTTTGCAGCAACATCTTCATCAGTATCAGGCTTACCATCTTCTCTCACTCTTGCATTTATAGCAGACTGCTCTTCAAAGACAGCCTTTTTCAATGCAAGCCGTATGTCATCACCAAGCTTTATAAGTTCTTTCACCCCGCTGAGAAGACCAGTATCTTCAGGATGTGCCTCAAGATATCTGGTAAGAGTCTCTTGAGAGAGAGTCTTTGCAAAAGAAATCTTGGAAGCATCATTCTTTGCTTCCATAATGGCTTTCTCAACCTGTCTGTAGTGGTGATTAATAAGAGAGCTTTCCAACAGCCTGCTTCTCATCATCCCAGCATACTCATAGTAATCGGCAGCAGCTTCAAGGTTGTCCTCCATTATGCTGTTTGACTTCTGAGTGTCCTTGATATAAGTTTCAAGCTTTCCAAGGTCTTGAATCTTTTCAAGAGCATCGGGATCTTTGGCTTTGAGCTCACTCTTTGCATTCTCTATTTCAGCACGCTGCTCCTTGGAATACATTCTTGAGTTTGCAGGGTCAAGCATCTTGGCTCGCAGTTCGTGATTCAGCTGCATTATTTCATCCTTGCTGAGTACGCCTGAGAAGTCCGCCCCATTGATTCCAGACTTCTTTGAGTACAGCTCGTTCATTTGTCTGTCAATCTCCTCAATTTGAAGAGTAATGCCTCTTCTTCTTAACGAGTACAGACTTCTTGACTCTCCCTTACTCCTTTCTCTTCTTTTTTCAAGAAGCTTGGACAGCTTGTCTTTTTCTTTTGTAAGAGCCTCGATTTCCTTGTTTATCGTTTCAAGAGCTTCCTCTCTTCCATCATTGCCATAGTCTGCAATATGACTGTAGTTGCCATTGGCGGTAGTCCCAGTCTCCTTTTCAAGCTGGGTTTTTCTTTCTGTTCTATTGTCAAGCATTGCTTGATTGAAAGCAAGCTGTTCCACCACATAGTCAACTGCATTATGGTTGGTAATGACTCTGAACTCCTTGGAGTTCTTGACTCTATTCAGAGCATTGTCATATGACTCTTTCATCTTGACCAGCTGCTTGGCATTGCTTACAAGTCGTTGTTTTGCAAACTCTTCAGCATCTGGTCTTTCAGCCTCTGACCTGTTCTCTGTGGAAGCATAGAAATTCTGGATGTCCTGTTCAGTGATTGCACTTTCTCCCTTTGCCATTCTTTGCATCTCATTCCAAGAATTCTGTACAAGCTCAGACTGTGAAAGCACAGGGTCGTTCATCCATCTTGAAAGCATTGAAACAAGAGTGAATGCCTGTACAGCTTTTGCCTCTTTTCCTTCAAGGGTACTGTCCGTCTTATCAGCAGCATCCCTTCTATTTACAGCATACACTGCACGGAGCATGTCTTCAATGGCATCCTTCTTTTGGGCAATAGCCTTATTACCTCCATCAATGATGGCCTTATAGTCCCTTTCTCTTTCTGCAGACTCGCTATATTGTGTAAGAAGAGGGTTGTAAAGAATTCTGTTGATACGCTCAGCAACGGAAGTTCTTTCAATTCTTCCATCAGCAACAGCAGCATTAAATCCGTTCTTTGCCCTTATCTTGTCAGCCTCTTCCTTTACTTGAGCCTCATTGTACCTTGGATGCACCCTTTCAACATACTTCTCAAACTCGCCATTGACATACTCATCAATGGAAAGACCATATTGTCTTGCCATTGATTCAAGTTGTGTCTGGCTATAATTAAGCTTGGTTGCCCAGTTGCTCCTTCCACTTCTTGTAAGAGATGACCATACAGATGCTCCGGGTGCCACGACAATACCTGAACCACCAGCACCTATAAAGCCGTCATACCAAGACTGCTTGTCTGAGAGTGCACCCTCAGCTTTTGCCATAGCATTGGTAAACCCAGCCATCCAAGACACCACAGGTGCATCCACATCGGGATTCATCAACTGGTCCACATAATCATTGTATCTTCCCAAAGAGAATCCTTTTGCATAGGCAGCCGTAACATCATCCATATAGTTGGATTCAAAACCTCCCCAAAGAGTCTTTGCTGGTTGAACCCACCTTGCAAGCTTAGGATTCACTGGCTTGCCAAATATCGTTCCTGTAACTGCAAGCTTTCCTTCCTTGTCAATGGTGCTCAAATTAGGATAATTCGAGTTCATTGCAGCACGGACAGACTTGTCTTGCTGCCACTGCTTGAAGAGATAGTTGACTCCACTCATACGAATGAACTCTATAGTGGCATTTCTTTCGTATGCACTTGCAGCCTCAATTCTGGCTTTCTCCATCATATCCTGATAGAGAGGACTTTCCTTATAGTCATTGAGATACTGGTTCCTGCGGTAGTCCTTGTAATTGGAAAGGGCCTCATCATAAAGCTGTGCAACATCAATACTCTCTGGCTCTGCTCCTTGTTTAATACGATTGTTGTATTGCTGTACAACCCAGTTGTTCAGCTCGCTTGCAATCTGTGCACTCTCTTGAGGATTCTCTGAATCTTCACTTACGGCAAACCCGCTTTTTGTAAGGGCTATCCCCTTATTGATTCTCTCCTCAAGAGGACTGTACTGACTTGCAACCCACTTTTCAGCTTCATAGTCAGCCCTGTCAGTGGCCTCCCTGAGAACCTCGTCATAGCTTCCCTTTGCATAGCCTACTGAAATTGGAATAGCATTAAGTGCTGAAGTGACTCCGGGAGTTGCATACTTCATTATGATATTGGCTGCAGGAGAGGAAAGTGCAGCATTGTAAAGGCCAGTAACCTCACTGAATGCACCACCAACACCTTTGGCAAGGCCTTTCCCAAGAGCACCAACTCCACGAGCAATGGCAACTTGGGCAGCCATATAACCAACCATCTTGAGCATTTCGTTGGTGGCACCAGTAATGCTGTAGGGGTCATCAGCCTCGGATACCCAGCTATAAGGACTTATACCACCATTCTCTGTAATTTCTTTAATCTTGGTTGCAGAGTCCTTGTCAAGAATTGGAATGACACCATACTGGTCAACACCGTTCCAATATGCAAGATTGTCAATGGTTGGTCTTTGCTCACCATTTTCATCCTTGCCTTCCATAAAGTTGGCAACCCATTTGTCAGCAGCATCCCAACCTTCTGTAGCTCCCCTATACATTGCATTGTTGAGAGCCTGAATGCCAAGTGCAAGCTGACCAAAGGAAGCTATTGCCTTACCACCAACACCTCTTGCAGCAGAGCCTATCCAGTCAAAGGCGGTCTGATTGTTTGATATATAATTTTGTAGAGAGGATGTGACGGCCTGTTCAGCAGCTGCTGGGCCATACACTTGAGCCATAGCATAGTAATCAGCCAAGAGTTTTTTCTTGTCCTCCTGACCGAAATTGTCCATTTCGTGCTGGTTCTTGAATGTCTTATAAATACCTATTCCAGGAGTGGTGTAGTCAACCTTGTTATCCCCAAAGCCAGTTCTTACCTCTTGTCCTTCAAATACTTTTGAAAACTCCTCATTAAAAGTGCTTGGAGACATTCTTCCAAACATATCATATATTTGTGAAGACAGCTCTGCAGTATTTGCAAGCTTTCTTTCATTATCCTTCGCTGTAGCAGCGTCAAGTGCAGTAGTGTTTCTTTCAAATCCATTTGGAGTGAACATTTCTACCACACCTTTTAGTGGATATAATGCTCTTCCAATGTCTGAAGGCTTGCCAAGAACTACAGATAGTGCTGGATTCTCCTCAGTCCAATCCTTATCCTTTTTTGCAACTGCGTCAAACTTTGGATTTTCCGTAGGAAAGACAAACTTGCCACTGTCTATAAGGTCAAGAAACCCATCGTCAGAAAGGCCGTCAAGTCTCCCCTTGAGCATCTCATTCTCCCTGTCAGAGAGGCTTTCAAACCCATCTCCCCAAAGCTCGTTTCTTGTCCTGTCAACCACAGTATGCTTGAGTCTTGCATCTCTCCAAGCTTTGTCTGGATGAGCAAGAAAGTCCTCCTTTCCGAACTCCTTTACATATTGTGTATTGTCATACAGATTGGCAACCTCTGCAACACTCTTGTCCTTCAAAGAAGGATAGGTATCGAGGTATTCCTGCTTCTCCTTATCAGAAAGATTGTTCCAACCTCTGATACTATTAAGACCCTTAAGTCCCTTAGGCTTTATTATAGGCATAATGCTACTCCCCCATCAGTTCATCAGGAAGTCCGTTAAGACCACCAAACAAGTCACTTGATTCACTGTATCCATAAGAATATCCAGAAGAGTACCCTAAATTGGCACCAAGACCTCCATAGTAAGGATTGTCAACTTCTCTTTCTACCGCAGTGTCAGTTCCCCAGAATCCAGTAACTCTCTTCTTGTCTCCACTTCCTCTGGAGGTAGTCCAAAATCTGTATGCTCCAAGAGTGTCAAGATTCTGTTGAACCTTATTATTGATTGCATCTTCATTATATCCATTGCCACCAGCCTTCTTGCAGTCTTCTATAGGTATTCCTGCATGGGCAAGTGCAAGTGCTTTTTCATCTATAGTAGCCTTGGTTATATCGTTAATAAGCACAGCATCATTTGGAATGTCTTGAGACTTGTTCCTTGTTCCGTCTGGATTATATCCCACAGTGCCCTTTGTTCTATGCATATATTGTGTAGAGCCCTTTCCACTACCACTTCCAGAACCAGTTGTTTTCAATGTGCCTCTTGTAGATTGAACCTGTGCAGCAAGTTCCGGGTCTCTTCTGAACCCTCCAGGGGCAGTGTCATCAGGAACAAACCCTTGCAAGAGCATATTGGCAACAAGTCTGTCGTGTGCAGCATCACGGCTTGCCTTTCTTGAAGCAGCTGCTTCAGAAGCTCTTACACCAGCCTGATATCTAAGTTTCGCCATGTCTTGGCTAAACTTATAGTCAGCTTCCTGCCTTGTCATCTCCCAAGTGGTGGCTCTCTTTCCAAGACCAGACATAATACCTCTTTGTATATAAGCATATGCCTCATCGGTGCTCATACCATAATTGTTGGCAATAGTCTGTGCTGTCTTGTCAAGGTCTGGAATTGCTGAAATGTCACCATTAAGGTATCTTGAAAGTTGTTCATAGGTAACCCCGGGAAGAATCATTGCAGCATTTGCACCTTCCTGCATAAGTTGAGCACCAGAAACAACATTGGGAAGGGAATTAGGATTCTTAATGTACTCATCAAGCGTAGGCATATCACTTACCATAATGGTAGGGTCTTTCCATTGCATCTCCTTAATCTTCGCTTGAAGAGTGAAGTAATTCTTTGCTCCCTCATTGATAGGTGCTATCTGGCTTTGATATGCTCTTTTCAAATTATATAAAGCAGTTCTGCTCAATCCCTTGAGGCCCTCTCTTGAAAGAGTTCCTGCAGCATCGTCAAGTGTTTGGTTGTACTGTGCAAGGGTTCTGCCAGCTTCTGAATTGGGGTCAATGTACTGTGCCACTTGGTTTGCTGTCATACCAAGCTCTGCAAGACCTTCATTGACTTTGTCGTATTCCTCTTTCATCATTTGAAGAGGAGCCATTCTCTCTTGCAAGGAGAATGGTTGATAAGTTACTTTTACTCCATGTCCCGGCATAATTAGAATCTCCTCTTTTTACGATTTAACTTTCCACCTTTTGCAGTAACTGTTCTTGGAACAAATCTTATTCTTCCATTATCCATATATGCGTGGTCAAAATATCCCTCCTCGGCCATTGACTGCAACAGATTGTATTCTTCGTTCTCCTTACCAATTGCACCAAGAGAAGCAAGAAGGCTGTTGTAGCTTTCCATAGCAGCATCGTCCCAGTTATCGTGAATTGTCTGCCTCAGTCCATACCCTTGAGTGAGACCACTCAATCCAGCCTGCTGTCTGTGGGTATTGAGCTGTGCTTGTGAAAGGTTTCTCTGGTTGATGGCATTCATATTATAGACATTGGTGCCTCTATTGAATTCAGCAACTTGAGCATCATCCTGCCTGTTTGCAAGGTATGCCTGTCTCATTATCTCACCAAGCTCCTGCTGATTGCTGTGGGCAAGACTCATATTGCCAAGCAAATCCATAGAACGATTGCCACCAGCAGTATTTGCAATACCTCTTGCAGCAGCAGCCCTGTTCTGATTTGCCATATTGACAAGATATCTCTCATCATAAGGGTTTCTCCTACGATAGTCTCCAATAGTCTCAACTGGAATATTGATTGGAGTTCCCATTCTATATGCAGCTTCAATGATTCTGTCTGCATTGGAATAGTCTGGTCTATTAAATCTTCTGTACAGCCAATCCATTGCAGCACCAATTGGTGGAGCATATCTGAGTCTCGTATCCCTATAACTGAACTGAGGCTCTTGGGCAGTGCCACTTCCAGATGGTGTTTGTGGACTTCCAGACACTGGACTTTGAGGTGTTCCAGTAATAGACTCTGGCTTTACACCAAGAACTTCAGCAATAGTTGGATTTGGACCACCATTAGGACTGATGGCAGTAAGTCCTCTTCTCTTTGCAAAATATTCAGCAGCCTTAAGTGTAGCCTGATGGACAGGACCAACTTTACCATCCTCTGCAAGTCTTGACCAATCATCAAAACCCTTTAATTCATATCTGCTACCAGAGTTCTTTATTTCACTCTGAATGTAGTCCATCCACTCTTTGACTTCCTTATCATCAGCACCCTTACCTCGCATATAGGAAAGGAAGTTTTGGTAAGGTTCTGCAGCTTCCCACTCTTTACCATTGATATCCCTTCTATAGTTAATGGTATTACCAGAAGGAGTAGTCATTCTGCCAGTGAAGCCAGAGGCCTTTTCAGCACTACTTTTTGAAGACTGTGTGCCAGAAGTGGGAGTTGTAACTGCCTGCACTACTTGTGTCTGTGGTACAGATGGGGCTGTTAAAGGCTGTTGCAGTGCTGGAACACCTAAAGTATCTTGAACACCAAGAGCAGTATCTAACTGTGCATTAAAGTTTGTTGGCATTTCTGCAGCCATTGCAGTAGTTCCAATGCCTCTACTTGTAGAACTCTTCGTACTGCTTGCATTGGAGCTTTCGGGGTGAAGCCTTACTTTCAGGGCCTTTTTGGCATCTCCTGCAGACCAGTGTGTGTCTCCGTAAGGAGTGACAAACATATAGCCACCCTTTGCTCCCTCTACTCTTCTTGGAATGGAACTGTACTTTCGTGCAGCAGCCTCATAGTTTGAATATATATACTTTTTTCCGTCATTAGGGTCTACAACAGTATATGTGTATGTAGGCTGGCCTTTTGTATTATACCCAGTCTGCTTTTTAAGAATCTTATTTCCAGCATATGATGTAATACCAGAAGCTTCAATATCTGATTGATATTCCAGTGCTGGCAGTGCCTCTCTTCTCATTCTTTCAGCTTCCCTGTTAGCCTTTTCAAGGGAATTAAATGAAGGCAGGTTTTTAAACTGGTCATCAACAACAAGTCTATTGCCATACATTTTACCAGTAATCTTAGGAGCACCTTCAGTAGTAATAAAATATTTATTGCCTACTTTGACTACCTTATATCCACCACCATCAAACTTATTACCACCAAAGGCATACCCCGGAGGCATCATTTGCCCCTCAGTAACTGGAGCCTCATTGGGGAGAGCACCCATTTGTCCCATATCAATAGGTGCACCCATAGAAGGAGCCATTCCTTGAGCAGCATCAAGTTGTGCAAGGAAGTCTTGTGCTTGTGCAGCCTCAGCTTCTTCTCTTTCAGCAAGATGTTCTCTTTCTCTGATTGCCTCTTGAGCAGCCATGAATTCATTAACAATCTCCTTGGTGGTTGCTATTGTAATGAAGTCATTCGGAGAGATTGTGCTTTCCTTTGTGAGTTTCTCAATGGCCTCAGCAAAGGTATAGTCTTTCTTGCCACCAAGTTTATACTTATCAGCAAGTTCCTTTGGAATCTTCAGCCTGTCAGAGAAAACATAGTCATTATTCCAGATGACTTCTCCTTCCTCCACAAGATTAGGATTACCCTCTGCATCAAAACCAGATGGAACACCCTCATAAGGATTTTCTTCGTGTCTTCCACCCTCATCTATATAGGTGAGTCCACCATTGTAATCTCCACCGTTGGAATGGAGTGGGCCACCAAAGGCTGCAAGATAGGGGTCATTATAATATCCAAGCATACGAATCCAATCATTTCGTGCATCAACATCCTGTGATGCCATAGACATATCCTTCAAGAACTGGTGATTCTTTCTCTTTGCTTCCATTGTAGCATTGTCAGCAAGAACTTTGGCATTCCATCTCTCTCCACCTATCTGAAGTCCCTTTAAAGCCATTCCAGCAAGTGCACCATATATACCACCATATTTTGCTCCACTTACTCCAGCACCTATAACAGACAATGCATCCTGACCAATTGACTTGTCTCTAAAGTCCTTTGCAGTAGCACCAGACAACATAGGTGTATTTGCCATTGTAGATAGAAGAGCATTATTGTCAGTCAGCCCTGTGAACTCACTGGTCCCAAACACATCGTACTTATGATTAAGGGCATCATTCTTGGCTTTCATAGAGTTGTAACTCTGAACTCCATCACCAGCTATACTGAGACCAAGAGTTGCAAGGCCTCCCCAGTTAGTTCCGTTAGAAGACATTCCTTCAAATCCAGCACCATAATCAAGACCAGTTTCAGGGTCTTTACCAAATTTCCAAGCATCATTAGGGTGCTTTCTGAAATACTTGGCTATCAATGCCTGAACATCTGGTTCATCCACCTCAGTTTCATCAATTTCTGGAATCCAAGTCTTTCCGTCAGGACCTCCCCAAGCATACTTTTTACTAAAAGAAAATGTACCTCCTCTCAGTTTTGCATCTATACCAGACCCATAATCAAATGACCCGTAGTACTTTCTACGAGCACTTGCTACTTTTCTTCCTGTCTGGAGTAATTTACTATTGTAGCTCATATCTATAATATCTTATTACAAATATAGTTAGTTAGAACAACTACTGCAAAAGTAATAATAAAACTATATTGTGGAGAACAGAGTTTCTCTATTCTCCACAATATAAATTTTATTCAAAGAAATCTACATCAAAGTCATTGAATATCATCTTATCCGTATTAGACTGATTTCTTGACAATTTAATGTATGCAAGGACACTTCTGATTCTATTAAGTCCTCTACCTACCCAACTGCCTTGAGTGTCTCTTGGAACGAATGCTCTAAACACATTGAACTTCTTTTTGAGGTTTGAGGGCTTTCCATTAATATTGATAAGAGAAACTTCTCCAGTATCCTGATGGTCATTCCAAACTCTGACAGTATCAAAGGTAGAAAGAGGCTGAAGCTCATCTATTGAATTATAGTCAAATGTTCTCCACGAGAGGTTATTGAATATCTTATCAGTAGTAGGGTCTGTGTTGGAAACAAATGTGAGCCAATAAGGTTTATACTGACCAAAGAACATATTATATTGTCCAGCCCACAGCTCCCAAACAGTGTTTTCTCCGTTTGTTGATTTGTACTTTGCAGTAAGGAATCTGTCATTCATATTTACAAACAAAGGAAGTTTTCCATAATCCATAAAGGATATAAAGTTTCCAATCTGTTCAGAATATACCAATGACTCATCCTTGTTCATAAAGTACAGGTCACCATTGACTCTATCATACCAAGTCTTGAAGTTGTTGTATTCAACAGGATTCCAGACATCATAGCTGTTGTTTTCAGAAAGCCAAGTTCTAAATCCTGCTCTTCCAGAAAGGTCATGAAACTGTTGTCCATTAAATTGATAGAGTGTATTCTTTTCATCATCAATAAAATAGACTCCACTAGGTGTAGTTTGTAATGACCATTTGTTAGTCATACCAATTTGGTCTGACAAATATCTATAACCACCAAACTTTAGTCCATTCGTAATCTCAATAGGCTGACCGTCGCTTGCTGGAATTTGAACCCTTTCATTAAAAAGAATATGGGCAACACCACGATTTTGGAAAGAGAAGATAGCATCATTAAATGTCTCCAACTTGGTAATTTCTCCAAGCTCTCCCTTCAAATCAAATGTTGCTGTCATTGGAACTGAAGTCCAAGCATCAATATCAGCACCGGGTTTCTTCTCAGTTGTGAACGATACAAGATTTGGATAACTCAGGTTCTTATATCTATCATAATCAATTGCCTTGAATGTAAAGAACTGATTGGTTTGTTCATAGCCGGGATGATTATATAAGCCAAAATTAGTAGGATTGGCAAATGTATTATCAGTAAGACCCTTATTCTTGTCGTATCTTGCATCAAGATTTACTCTTGATTCAAGCTCAGTAGAGAAGATGCTTACAATTTGATTCTGGTCTTGTGGAGAGAATGGATATGTTTTAAGGCAATCATATCTTCCAAGATAGGTGTCTCCCTCTTTAAAGTATATAACAGCATCTTGGTCACTTTCAAGTTTTACGGATTCACCACACCTCTTCCAAACATTGTTTGATATGGCATTTTCTGATGTACCACCAAATCTTGCAAGGAGTCTATCTTCAGGAAATTCTCTATATAGTTCAGCAACAAATACTGAATTGCGAACATCAAGGAACTTGACTTGCCCTACAATTGGAGGAGTAAAGCTATCAAACTTTCCATCAAGAACATCGACTCTATTTATATTATTACCATCCTCCCAGAAAGCAGGATATGAAGATGTCGGAGGGATACCCAACTGATTAATAGTTTCATCTTCTGAAGCAAGACCTATAACAACATGCTTAGTACTCTTGTACCTCATATGTACCGGGTCACTGCCATACAGAGTCTGACTCTGTACAGTAGATTGTCTGGGAATTCTAGAGATAGTAGACCCTGTATAGTTTCTTCTTCCAGTAGTCTGTTCTACGATAGTGCCCATATTGGAAAACTCTATAGGATATCCCTCAGAACTAAGACTGCTCATAGTGGGATTTGTTCCTATAGGACATTCAACTCCAGAAACATTTTCGAATATTGGAGTAATAACCTTATCAATGTTGCCATAATAATTAACACTGACTTTGTTTCCAACAGATACTTTAGATACACCAAGTTGGTCAGAATCAAAGAGCACAGGCTGATTAATGTCAACATCAATATAAGACGGCCCTACTGTAGTAGGAGTTTGAAAGAAAGTGGTTCTAGAATACTGGGTTTCTGATATACATTTTCTTTCAAGCATTGTATATCTTATAGACCCATACTTTATGGCTGCTTCTGAAAGGGCAGCTTGATTATTTATTGAACCATTTCTATGCCAAAGGTATACTACCCAATTATAATAAGTATTTGACCCACTTCCGATAGTTCTTATCTTTCCTTCCGTATCATCGGTAGTTGTCTCTTCAGTGACTGCATTATCATAGTATCCAACATATGCGAGGTCAGCATAGTAATCCCTGATTGTTGCCTCTTCAGAGGAATACTGTGGACTTCTTGGATGAGATCCAGCTACCTTAGTTCTCCAATCAGCAAAGTAATTGAGTGTTCTTTGAGTAGACTTTTTTCCAAACCCCTTTGTAGATGTATACAAATATGCGGCAAGAGTTCTCTCAGGAATCTGATTCATGTAGTTACCAGTTCCGCTGCTTTCAACAAATGAAAGAGTACTGATACCCACTATTCTCATTTTCAAGTCAGTGAAATCTCCCTGTGCTATATCCTCTCTATATTCAACATCTGGTGAATGGAAAGTCAAAATGCTTGAATCTCTATAGTACTGGTTACCATAGTACCTTAAGAAGTTTGCAGAGGACTGAGGAGTCTCTGACCCAGTTGTGGCATATACTGGATACTCTGGCGCAGCATCAAATGTATTACATTGAATTTCTCCATTTATCCTATTGTCATCATACCCTACTCTGAATCTCCAGTCAGCCTGTACAAATGGAGAGTTTGTATTTCTATCAAGAACATTGTATACAGTCCCTGAAAGAAGTCCTTGGAATGGAACCTTTCTATCAGCATCTTCAGGATAGCATACAACTGGAGCAACTCTAATAAATCCATTACCCAAAAGAGAGTCAACAATACTGGCTGGCAAAGTTGCTTTAAATCCAGGCTTTTTATAATATCTATCCCAAGCTCTTGATGTTCTTGTGCTATAAAACAAAGTGATTGCTGGGGTGCACTCCTCATCAAGGTCATCTATCCATACAACTTCTGACCACTGACCAGTATTATATTGTGCAATAAATCCAAGCCTATAGCCCTCTCTTGCTTTAAAGCCCTTCTTATCATAAGAAGATTTGTTGTTATCATAAGGATAGTTATAATAAGATGCATCTGAAGAGCCTGTAGTACGAACTATAGATGATGGAATAGGGTCTTTTTCCTCTCCGAAATCTCCAAATACGCAAGATTCTGCAGTTCCTCTTGCTTCTTTTGCAACAGTCTTTCCAGACTCTGTAACAAGTGTACCTATGTTTGGTATGTTCTGTTTGATGTTGCCAAGAAATAAGGTGTTGTTTTTTGAAGTGAATGTGCCAGCAATAATATCCTGACCTCCAATAAAAAGCAATGATTCAGCATCAATCGTACGGCCTATAATACCATTATCAACAGCTGTTCTTGTACTTACAGCCGTCGATACAAGTTCTCCACACACGAGTTTGTCTGGATATGGAAGTGAGTATTCAATAATCCAAGTCCCATACTTAGAGACTCGTATAGATGATTGCTTAGTATCTAAAATATTTCCCTGTCTATCAGTTCTCCAGTGACAGTATGTCTTATTTGTAGATATATCATATAGATACTCGCTAGGTTTTAATGGAATATCTTCATTTGTCAATGAAAATTGAGGATATTTGTCTGCAAGCAACACCCTTTCGTTTGTATTTATATCTAGCAAATAAAGATTTGCTAAACTCACATTGACATTATTATCTGCAAGACTTTCGTTTGATATTACAAGTTTTAATGAAATGTTGTAGTCACCAACGATTCTTACATTAGGAACAGCATTTTCAGATGTTCGAAGTATTGCATAAAGTCTTATATACTCAAAGTTTGAGTCAATTCCTTCCAATGTAACTATAAAAGAGCTCGTATCCATGCCATCAGCAGGAAGCCCATTCTCCTTTGGAGAAAGATAGTACATTGGACTTACATCAACAATATTGGTTTCTTGACCAAACTTGTTGAAATAATTGAAGCAGTACTGAATAGTTCCAGCAGGAAACTCACCACCAGTATTAATTTTCTCAATACTAAAAGAGTGATTGTTCCCTATCTTTCTATTGAAATTAAATACATCTGGATTAGTTTGTAACCCCCTTTGAATGTCAATCACCCTTGGCTGATTTCTCCCATCAACCCAATACACTTTCTGTATGAGGTCAGTTTCATAATATGGAAGGGTCTCAAGAGGATTCTTATAATAGAAGTTCAGATTTCCCTTGAAGAGAAGAGTTGCAGTAGCTGAATCAAAATCATCAGAAAAGTCAAGCCTATAGATTCTATCAAGACCACTACCATCAGGAATAGGGTCTATATTTACTTGTGCAGTATGTTCTGTGGTGAACAACACAAGAGTCTTGTTGAGCACTGCGTGACCAAGAATGACACCTTCTATAGTACCACTTATAGAGAATTCACCAGTACCTTTTTCATTAGTGACTGAGAGAAGAGTTGCATTACCATTCATGGGGGTAATCCTGATATTTCTTGCATCAACAACAAACTTGTTGTCAAAGCGACTGGCTGACAAATCTCTTGTCATGCCAGTCACTATGTGTGTTTCCCTCTTGTTCATCGTCTATAAGATTTTCTAACTATGTAGTTTTCAGAGTCTCCCATACCCTTGAATCCAGCTTCAAACTCGTTGGTGGAAGGAATCATCCTATGCATCATACCAGTGATGGTCTGCATCTCACTCTGTGAGGGCATCTTAAATCTGTTGATTGCCTTTGCTGCCAATGAAAAGTACTGTTGGTCTGCCCTATCAAGAACCTCTCTCTTAATCTTGTCAGCATCAAACTTTGCTTCAAAGACTCTCTTCTTAATGTAGGCTTCAAGAGCAAGAAGAAATACTTGGTCATCCACAAGCATTGGAAGGCCATCAGCATCAACATGAATTGCCTTGTAGGAAATAAGAACTTCCCCTTCTCTGAAGGAGGTCATAATAACTCTATTCTGTGTCTTGAAGGAGGGGCCTCCCGGAATAAATCTGCTTTGAGTGTTGAAGTTATCGGTCATTTCTCTTAACATGGTCCCTGACCTTTCGTCTCTCACCTGATTGATTCTCACTATATCACAAGGAAGCTCGCCCTTATAGCTGTGAATCTGAATCTTTGCAAGCTTGTCTTCATAGATTTGCGGGACTCCTACGAGTCCAAAGAATTCAAGAGTATATTGAATAACAGCTTCAAGGTCAACATCCTGAAGCATCTTATGCCTTGTAACCCTTGACAGAATCTCTCTAAGGGAGATATATTGTAACTCATTAACCATCGTATAATCCGTTTATTTGTTTTGACATTTCCCTATTGATTATGAGAGATACAACAGATTCATTCTTTACTCTCCTGTCAATATCCCTGCTTGGTTTAAACTCATAGTAGTATTTATTCTTGAACTCAGCCTTGGTTTTATTATACCTTATCGTAAGTCTCTCATCATTCTCAAAGTACAATAAAGTCTTATTTTTGTAGGCCTCTTCGTCATTATACCACAATTCTAAAGTCTTATCCCAGTTTACTCTTCTAGAAGTATATCTGTTACCATTTGGAGCAATCCAAGACTTGAATGTTCTTTTAAGTACTATGAGCTTTCCCATTTTATATGGAAACTCAAGCTCTCCAGTTCTCACTAAACTATCTACAAGCAACTCATTTATTCTTCTGAATATAGCGTAATACTGAACATCAGAAATAATAAATTTAGGGTCATTGGGCTTAGTTTTTCTATAATACTTATAGAAGTCATAAACTCCCCAAGAGTTTCGTATGTTGTATTCTTTCTTTCTATCCGCAGGAAATCTGCTTCTCCTTTTGAATTCCTGCAAAGTTTCTCTTTCCATTAGGATTCAATCTGTTGTCTCAGAGGTGATTTGACATATGTTCTTATGAAGTTAGCAAGTTCGCTAAGGTCATCATTGGCATTATTCTCACTATCCTTTGGCTTGTAGAGTCCGCCACTAAGCTCCTTGACAACATACTGCATAACAAGTGGCAGAAGGTTGTCTTCAAGAGGAAACTCTACACTCATAGGGTCACAAAGGTTTCCGTTTTCATCAACATCATATTCCCCAGACAATGCAGCAGCCTCAAGCGGGTCAGTGAAAATATCTCTATATGTACCTTTTTCAAGATAGTAAGCCAAAGGATTACAAGACTTGATATATATTCTTCCTCCTTGTTGAGTTACATAAGTAATGTTCTTCATCCATTTGTTAAACCCGACACTTCTGAATCTTACTGGTGAGACTACGCTCATTCCATCTTCAAAAAGGTCACTTCCAGAGAATTGTGATGTTCCAATATCAAGACTGCTAGGAACTTCCTCTACACTTCTTAAGTATTTTCCACTACATCCAACCCCTTCAATCCTATTCACTTCTTCAAAGTTTACCTTTAGTGTCTGGTAGTTAGAATCTGAAGGAGCATTTTTACCATCTTCATACTTACCTTTAAGCACAAAAGCCCTAAACTTATTTAGAAGAAATAAGACATGGTCTGGAGTATAGTAAGCATCATCACTGGAAATCTTTAAGAAATCCAGTACCATATAGACTACATGATTATATGTATACATAATTAATAAGTTTGGCTGTGAATATAGTCAAAATTATTAAGAGAAAAAAGGGCGGGAGTTTCACCCGCCCTTTTCTAATAGGTATTTCCTTGTTGTCCTATGAATACTGTGTTGTTTGCAGCAGCATTTGCGCTACCATCATCATAGTATACGACAATCCATCTTCTAGTCTTTTCAACATCTCCAGCCCCACTAGGAATAGCAGGACATGTTATCTTAAACCAAGTTATGTCGTTTTCATTAGGAACTCTTACAGGCTCATCGCCTTGAGCAAACCAGTTCACATTGTCATCTCTATGCATCGGGTCAACTTCCCAGCCACTAGGGATGGAACTTACCTTCTCAAGCACTGTGTCTGCCCAGTTAGAACGATATCCAAGAGGCTCAAGTTTGACATCAGTTTCTTTAACATCACCATATACTCCAAAGTATGCAACACTGCCTGCTGCTTCAGGAAGTGATTGATGAGGATATACACCGTCACCAAAGCTGAGACTTGCCTGAAGAAGAGTCCATGTAGTAGTGATAGTCTTACCACTGTTGTCGTGAGAAATCTCAATAGTATACTCTCTATCAGAATTGTAATTCATAGTATGTCTCATCTGAATTCCAATCTTATTAGAGAGTCTGGTGTGTGTTCCAGAAGCATTGTCGTAGGCTTCCCACATTCGATAGATGTGAACATTTGTCAGATAGCCATCAGAATCAGTGCTTTCCTGTACACTACCCTTAGGACTAATGGTTCCTTCGTAGACCAATGAATTGCCATCATCGTATACCTTTACTCTTGCACCATAGAAACTGTCACTGGAGCTTCCAGGTTGTGTCTCTCCACTATATGCAGTAAGGAGAGAGTGCTTGAATTCTCCATGTCCATTCCAAAATGCCTGAGAAGACCTTGATGAATATTCACCGGCTGCTTGAACATTAGTACTGCCATTCTCGAAATACAGAGAATGAGCACAAGTATCAATATAGACATCCTCAGACACATAGCCTTCATCAGAATGACCCAACATATAGAATGAGTCACCAAAAAGAGGGAAGTGCTGTGTACCAGACTGTGTAATTTTAATAGGAACTGCAAAAACATTGTTAATAAGAGCATTTCCACTTATTGTATGCGGGTCTTGAGTAAGAGTAAGCTCTATGATATTTCTGTAGTTCTCAACAAATGCACCACTGCTGTTATACTCTCTATCGTAGTTCTGACCGCCTTGTTCTCCATTTCCTGTGTAAACAACAATTGGATATCCAGAAGATATGGATATACCTGTTTTACTTTCTATGGAAATAGGGCAAGCATATCTTGTTCTATACGCAGGGTCAACACCCGGACACTCAGCATCAGCAACGCAGTATGAGTCTACTCTTATTGTAGCCTTACCTCCATCAGTAGAGTCTGGATAGTCTATCTGGCTATACTTTTCAATGTAGTATTCCCAGAATCCTTCGTAGCAAACTGACCAAGAGGTTGTAACCTGATTACCATCCCTATCTTCAAAGTCAGCCTTCATTCTATAAATGTATCCACTGTAGAGATACTGCTTTTCAGCCTCAGGATAGGCAACTCTAATACCTATACTTCCATAAGGAACATACTCTGGGTCTGATGGAGATATGTTGTAAGTTCCAGCACATTCAACTCTTGAGTCACCATCTGCATTATATACTTTTACAAACGTAAGAGGCTCATTTTCTCCGGTAACAGTATTTGTTCTGTACGCATTTATATGTGTATTTGCAATCTGACCAGAATTTGGGTAAGGATATCCTTGAAGCTTTACTTTTCTTACATAATAATTCCAAGTAACTTCTGGCTCTTGAGAAGCAAAAGGAACAACAACATTATAGTCAATTGAACTTTCCACCTTTTTACTTACTTCGGTAGTACCGTAGCCACTTCCAGAATTACCAACAATCTTAATGCTTATGGTTTCACCAGACTTCACTAGAGCCGTAGATCTCTCAATAAGGCCATCACTTGCTCTAATGTATATCTTAACCTTTGAAGAGTCTATGACAGTAGTTCCATCTTCCTCAACCGGAGTAACAGTAACATTACATTGAGGTACACTTGTATCTACTCTAAGAGTGATTACAGCCTCTACATCAAAATTAGTAACAGTAACTACTTTTGTTTCAGAGAAATAGCCTACACAACTTACATTCAAAGTATAAGTTCCAGGCTCAACCCACTGTGTAGTAGTGCCATTTTTAGTTGTGTTTGAAGAGTCAGTGATTGTAATTGATGCACCAGACACACTGGCTTGTGTTTCTGCATCTACCACTCTTATCTTAAGTCTATAAAGTCCAGAAGTGTCTTCTTGGTCTTGGCATACACAGGATTTTGCTATTGGTACAGATGTACTTCCACCATCATATGACAGTGTAATGAAATTATTTTCATCCAAGTCAAACTTCAAAAATCTCCTCAAGAGTGTTTGGAACTCAAGAGGGTCAATTTTCTTACCTTGATATTGGCCTCCTTCAACATCTACCCAAGTTATACCACCATCATAGCTGGCTTGCAAGACACCACTAGTATTAAATCTTACTCTTGTATGTGGTGTAGCAACACCTTCAGCACCAACAAAACCTACATCTTTCCAAGGACCGTCTTCTCCGCTATAGGATATATACAGATGACCATTTGTGTCATCTATCTTAAGTTGGATATCTTTAATATCTTTTGCATCTATCTGACCGACTTCTATCCAGTTTATACCATCAATGGTATACTTAAGAATTCCCTGAGGAAAAATTTTTATCTGAAAAGCAGCCAAGTCACTACCATCTGGCTGAGAAGACCCACCTTTACATTTCCTTTCCACATACCATCCACCACTTTTAGTAAACCAATATTCTACAGGTGTACCATTTTCAATGACACAGAATGTATACCCCTGAGGAACATTGCTGATATTCCTGAAGATTTCAGAAAGGGTGGTGCGGGCAGATGTAAGGGATTCGTGTGGACCATACCCGGGCTGCAAACCTGCAGCAGGAACTAATGTTCCGTTTGCTCCAACGACAAACAGAAGAACAGGTTCATTTAATCCATTGTATGCCATATTATTCAACAGTTATTTTGTAAGTTGACATGAGGGGGATAGATGAATTTACATAGTAGATATAATATTGAGTATTCCTTATAGTGCTGGATATTTTTGTAAATTTAGATATTTCTATCCAGTCACCTTGAAAACTCATATTATCCACTCTTTTAAGGGTCATTCCATATGGAACTGCAATCCAGAAGTATGTTCCAGTAACTCTGTCAGAAGCAATATATTTTGAAACACTAGTATTGAACTCTTTCGACAGAGATACAATTTCACTTTCTCCAGGAAGGTAATCTGCGGTTCCTACATATATATATCCGTTCATAGTTTGTCCACAAGCAGATTCAAATTTCAAATCTGGATAGCAGCTTAAAATAAAATTATCCCAAATTTTTCTATCGTTCCTAGTTACAAATTTTCTAAGTCTTCCTTCAAAAGAAAGAATGTCTTTCAATAATGGAAGAAGGCACATTTTATGTAACTCATTTACTTTTTGTGACATGCTGGAGCTCCTTAAAGCCGCAGTATATCTGTTTATTGTATTAAGAGTTCCAGTGTTATCCATTGCAGCCACAAGGTTTAGATGGTCCCACAAAAGGCTCTATTCTTTTCTTTCCTCCCTTATGTAAAAGATAAAACCAAGCATCGTAGGCAGCTCTTACATCATTGTTTTCAAGAGCAGAAACAAGCCTGAAATACTGTAACGAGAAGTTTGCAAAAGCAGTGTCTACAGTACAATTACCATCAAGACATCCACACTTACTGACGCACCTTGCTAACTTAAGAGCCTCCTCATATACGGAAGCATAGTCAACAACTGGCTTCATAGTATCTTGCTTATCCAGCCCACAAGGTGGCTCTGGATATGGAGCTCCCGTACAATGAAGGTACACAAAGAGCATCTTTGGACCGTTCTCCACAAGAGTAGATACATTAACTATAGTGTTCAGTGATTTTGTTGGAGAAAGGGCAAGAACAAAAGGAGGGTTGTCACTTGGGCCTGTCTCACATACAGTATCTTCTGTATCAATGATAATGCTGTCAATGTACACACTGGCAAAATAGTCCAAATCCAAGACTTCTGCATTTACACGCAGGCTCTTAGGGGTAATGAATTCAAGATTATTGAACTGTACCATATTGCCATTAATTAAATAAGGGGAAGGGTAAACACCCTCCCCCTCCTATTAAGAACTCAAGTTTTATTGACTAGCTATGATTGCCGTCAGAGACCTCTCTTGTAAAGGTTTCGGGAGCAACAATCTTATTTGAGCCCATCAGAGACTCAATTGCAGAAAGCACAGTAGAGTTACCTGCTGGAACAGCTATTGTGATTTCCTTTTCAGACTGCTGCACAGACACACCAGTACCCTGATAGAAGTAATGGATGTCAAT
>Ga0326513_10001061_pt1 | contig 22501 bp, 24 predicted proteins | sample 2_2465_0518_D_FD_203654 | JGI IMG/M metagenome (GOLD analysis project Ga0326513, IMG submission 203654) | Bovine rumen microbial communities from UC Davis, California, United States - 2_2465_0518 | ecosystem: Host-associated > Mammals > Digestive system > Stomach > Rumen | place: USA... | reverse complement strand
TTTTTCATCGTTTTTAACAAAAAATCAGGAAAATTTTTATAAAAATTTGATGATTTTTTTTGTAACAAAATCCTGTCCGCAGGTTACTAATATAATAAAAGCGTTTGCTTAACTCAAATGTATGATTCAGGAGGCATAAAATTATCATGAGTTTTCGTATTATCGGCACTGGAATGCATGTGCCGTCAAAAGTAGTGACAAATGACGATCTGGCTCAGATTGTTGATACCAATGACGAATGGATTTCCAAGCGTGTGGGTGTAAAGGAACGCCGTTTCTCAGAAGATGAATTTGCTTCTGAAATGGGCCTGAAAGCCGCACAGAATGCACTGGATAATGCCGGAATCAAAGCCGAGGAGCTGGATGCTGTTTTTGCGGCAACCATCAGCGGCGAGACCTCTTCCCCGTCAATGTCCTGCATGATTCAGCACGGTCTTGGCATATCCTGCATGGCAATGGACATCAGTGCGGCATGTTCGGCATTTTTATTCCTGCTGGAAACTGCTGCTGCATTTTTCGGTCTGCATAAAGAATACAAGAAAATTCTGGTAGTTGGCACAGAGCGCATGAGCGGCATTCTGGATTTCAATGACAGAAGCACCTGCGTTATTTTCGGTGACGGTGCAGGCGCAGCTGTTCTGGAGCGGGGCGAAAATTATCTGGATTCTGTCATGACTGTCAAGGGCGGTGATGATGTGATCAAGATTGCACATTATAACGGCAGTTCGCCGTATTTCAAGAGAGAACAGGACTCGCCCTATATTCATATGCAGGGTCAGGAAACGTTCAAATATGCCGTTACTGCCATTTCGCAGGATGTTACTGAACTGCTGGAACGGAATCAGCTGACAGTTGATGATATTGCATGGATTGTACCGCATCAGGCAAACAAGAGAATTATTGACTTTGCTGCCAAGCGTCTGGGGATTCCGAATGAGAAATTTTTCTGCAATATCGAAAAATACGGCAATACGTCCAGTGCCTCTGTGCCGATTGCTCTGCACGAACTGGCACAAAGCGGCAATTTAAAACGCGGAGATAAAATCATTCTCTGTGCGTTTGGTGGTGGCCTGTCCAATGCGGCCTGCCTGATTGAATGGTGATTTCCGGAATTTTTCAAGTCCGGTTCACATATATATTTTTATAATTTTATTATATCACAAAAAGGAGAAATTTACAATGGAAGTACAGGAAAAAATTATTGAACTGCTCGCAGAGGCTACAGACACAGATGCTGCTGAAATCACAGCAGATACTGCATTTGCTGATCTGGGCATTGATTCTCTTGATCTGACAGAAATGGCTATGCAGCTGGAAGAAGAATTCGGCATCGAACTGGAAATGAAGCCCGAAATCAACACAGTCGGCAAACTGACAGAAGTTGTGGAATCCCTCAGAGGTTAATCACAATGATGCAGTCTCCGCTTTGCGAACTGCTCGGCATTGCATACCCTGTTTTTCAGGGCGGTATGGCATGGATTGCGGACGGCAGATTAGCCGCCGCAGTCTCTAATGCCGGAGGTCTGGGAATTATCTCGGCTATGAATGCGAATGCTGAGTATGTAAGAGAACAGATTCAGCTTGCCAAAAGTCTGACAGACCGGCCGTTCGGTGTGAATATTATGCTGATGAGTCCTTTTGCTGATGAATGCGCTCAGGTCTGTGCAGAAGAAAAGCCCGCTGTTGTGACAACAGGCGCAGGCAATGCAGGCAAATATATCCCTATGTGGAAAGAAGCAGGAATTAAAGTCATTCCTGTGATCGCTTCTGTCACAATGGCAAAACAGGCCGAAAAAGCCGGTGCTGATGCTGTCATTGCAGAAGGTCAGGAATCCGGCGGACATATCGGCGAACTGACAACTATGACGCTTGTGCCTCAGGTTGTGGATGCTGTGAATATTCCGGTGCTTGCTGCCGGCGGTATCGGTGACGGCAGAGGCATTGCCGCTGCTTTCATGCTGGGTGCGGTCGGAGTCCAGATGGGTACTAGATTTTTAGTCGCAAAAGAATGCGGCGTTCATCAGAATTATAAAGATATGATTCTGAAAGCAAAAGATATTTCCACACAGGTCACAGGCCGGAGATTCGGCGGAAATACCTGCCGCGGAATCAAGAATAATTTCACAAGAAATTTTGTTAAACTGGAATTTGCTCCGGAAGCTACACAGGAAAGCGTTGCAGATTTAGGAGCAGGCTCGCTCCGGAAAGCTGCTGTCGAAGGAGATGTCAAAAACGGCAGTGTCCTTGCCGGACAGATTTCCGGTCTTGTCAATAAAGAACAGACTTGTGAAGAAATCATTCAGGAAATTATGCAGCAGGCAGAAGCCTGTCTGAAAGGAGCAGCAGCATGGGTAAAATAGCATTTGTATTCTCCGGACAGGGAGCACAATATGTCGGCATGGGAAAAGCATTCTATGATACAGTCGATTCTGTAAAGAATTTATATGATGCCTGTGAAACACTCCGTGCCGGTACACTCGAACAGAGTTTCACCGGAGATCCTGAAAATCTCAAACAGACAGAAAATACACAGCCCTGCTTGTATCTGGCCGATCTTGCCGCTGCACTGGCTCTGAAAGAAAATCATATTCAGCCTGACGGATTAGCAGGTTTTTCTTTAGGTGAGATTCCTGCTCTGGCACTCGGCGGAGCGTATTCGCTTGAAGATGGCTTTAAAATTGCAAGTCTGCGCGGCAAGGCAATGGCAAAAGCCTCTGAGGGTGTCAATGCTTCTATGATGGCAGTCGTCAAGATTCCGTCCGAACAGGCCGAAGAACTGGCAAAGCCTTATGATAAAATCTTTCCGGTGAATTATAATTCTCCGATGCAGCTGGTATTTTCCGGCGATAAAGAACAGCTGGAATCTTTCAGTGCAGATGTCAAAGCCGCTAAGGGCAGAGGTCTCATGCTGAAAGTCAGCGGTGCGTTTCACTCTCCGTATATGACTCCCGCTGTAGAGCCATTCAGAAAAGAACTGGAAAATTTTCAGATCAGGCTGCCGGAAATTCCTGTCTATGCGAATTTCACAGCTGCTCCTTATGAGGGCGATCCTAAAACGCTCATGTTAGAGCAGATCAATCATCCCGTACAGTGGACGAAATTAATTCGCCGCATGGCTGAAGACGGTTTTGATATTTTTATTGAAACCGGTGTCGGCACGACTTTGCAGAAATTAATCACACAGATTCTTCCTGATGCGAGAGTTTATCAGGTCGATTCTACAGAATCTTTGCAGAAAACGCTTGAAGCATTAAAATCTTAACAAATACGAAAGGACGAAATCCCCATGCTGAAAAATAAGATTGCTGTTGTGACAGGCGGTTCACAGGGCATCGGATTGGAAATATGCAAAAAATTTGCTGAAAACGGTGCGAATATCTCCATTGTAGATATTAACCCGCCGGAAAAACTCGAAGCCGCCGCTCAGGAAATCGCACAGACCGGCGTACAGGTAAAAACATATCAGTGCAATGTTGCTGACAGTGCACAGGTTGCTGAAATCTGCAAGCAGATTCTCACGGATTTCGGCAGCGTGGATATTCTGGTCAATAATGCCGGTATCACAAAGGACAATCTCATTCTTCGCATGAGCGAGGCCGATTTCGATGCCGTGATTGATGTCAATCTGAAAGGGGCATTTTATATGACTAAGAATTTCTATCGCCCTATGATGAAAAAGAAATCCGGCAAGATTATTAATATCAGTTCAGTATCCGGTCTGTTCGGCAATATCGGTCAGGCGAATTATGCGGCATCCAAGGCTGGTATCATAGGCCTGACGAAATCCACAGCAAAGGAACTTGCTGCAAAGGGCATCTGCTGCAATGCAATTGCACCGGGATTTATTATCACGAGCATGACTACAAATTTTCAGGATAATGAAGAATTGAAAAAAGCGATTCCTGTCGGACATTTCGGCAAGCCGGAAGATGTAGCGGCTCTGGCACTGTTTTTAGCATCGTCACAGTCGGATTTCATCACCGGCGAGGTCATCCGCGTTGACGGCGGCATGGCAATGTAAGGAATGTTAAGGGAGGAAGTAATTTAATTATGAGAAGAGTTGTCATTACAGGCATGGGAGCTGTCACTCCGATCGGGAATTCTGTTGAAGAATTTCAGGAGGCTCTGTTTGCCGGAAAAAACGGTATTGATCTGATTACTAAATTTGATATTTCAGATTCTAAATATAAAGTAGCCGGCGAGGTCAAAAATCTGGATGCGACCGCAATTTTAGGCAAGCCCTTTGTCCGGAAGTCTGATCCGTTCACACAGTTTGCAGTGATTGCCACATTGGAAGCTATGAATCAGAGCGGTCTGAATGCTGATCCGAAAAAAGGCGATGTGAATATTGATTCTGACAGAATCGGTGTATGTTTCGGCTCTGGTATCGGCGGTGTAGAGACACTTTGTGCTGAGCATCAGAATCTGCTGGAAAAGGGTGCAAGAAAAGTTTCTCCGCATTTAGTTCCGAAGATGATTTATAATATTTCAGCCGGAAATGTTGCGATTCAGTTCAAGGCGAACGGCCCTTGCACAGCAGTTTCGACAGCCTGTGCCTCGGGTGCGACTGCTGTCGGCGAAGGTTACAGAAATATTCTGCATGGTTATGCAGATGCTATGATCTGCGGCGGTTCAGAAGCGGGGATTACGCCTCTGACATTAGCAGGATTCGGCAACTGTCAGGCTCTGACTGATAATCCCGATCCGGAAACAGCATGTCGGCCGTTTGATAAGAACAGAAACGGCTTTGTTATGGCTGAGGGTGCAGGTGTCATGATTCTAGAAGAATATGAACACGCAAAACAGAGAGGCGCAAATATCATAGCTGAAGTCTGCGGTTATGGTGCTACTTGCGATGCTCATCATGTGACTGCTCCCGATCCGGAAGCTGTTTATGTAGTAAAGGCATTTTTACAGGCTCTTCCGGAAGAGATGAAAGAAAATCTGGACTGCTCTAAAATCTATGTCAATACGCACGGTACAAGTACGCCTCTGAATGACAAGACAGAAACTACAGCTCTCAAGAAAGCATTTGGCGAAGAGGCAAAAAAACTGCATATCAGCTCCAGCAAATCCATGACCGGACATATGCTCGGTGCAACTGGTACGGTAGAAGCAATTGCCGCTGTACTGGCATTAGTAAATAATACCGTTCCGCCTACGATTCATTATGCAGAAGCTGATCCTGAATGTGATCTGGATTATACACCGAATCAGGCAGTCAAAACACAGATTGATCTTGCATTGTCTTCCAATTTAGGCTTCGGCGGTCATAATGCAGTACTGGCATTCCGGAAAATCTGAGGTGAATCACATGACAAAAGAAGAAATTATGAAAATTATTCCGCATCGTGATGATATGCTTCTGATTGATGAAGCCTATGTCGAAGACGGCAAGGCTCACGGAAAGCATTTTGTCACCGGAAAGGAATTTTTCCTGAACGGTCATTTTCCGAATAATCCTGTTGTTCCGGGTGTGATTCAGTGCGAAATTCTTGCACAGTCTGCCTGTGTTCTGCTTGCCGGACAATCCGAGGGGAAAACTCCCTATTTTACCGGACTAAATAACGTCAAATTCAAGACTCCCGTCAAGCCAGGGGATGTATTCGAGACAGAATGCGAAATTATTAAAAATAAAGGTGCGTTTTATTTCTGTAAGGGAAAAGGCACAGTCAACGGCAAGTTATGCGTTTCTGCTGAATTTTCCTTTGCACTTGTGGAGGCATGAAAAATTATGAGCTTTATTGATAATATCATGCAGAAAGTCAACGGCTCGGCAAAAATCGTCTGCAAGAAATGCAATCATGAAGAGACGATCGGCAATCTCGAACAGCATGATTATATCTGTCCGGAATGCGGAAATTATTTTCGTCTCGATGCCAGAGTCAGAATTAAATATATTACTGACAGAAACAGTTTCAAAGAACTGGATAAAGGCCTGATCAGCAAGGATTTTCTGGAATTCCCGAATTATCAGGAAAAACTGGAAAAGGCCCGCAAAGATACCGGCGAAGATGATGCTGTTGTATGCGGTACGGCTTTTATTGCTGATAACGAATGTGCAGTTTTTGTGATGAATTCTAAATTTATCATGGCAAGTATGGGCAGTGTTGTCGGCGAGAAAATCACAAGATTATTTGAATATGCAACAGAACATCAGCTTCCTGTCGTAGGATTTACTGCTTCCGGCGGTGCAAGAATGCAGGAAGGTGTCATTTCTCTGATGCAGATGGCAAAAGTCAGCGGTGCAGTCAAGAATCACAGCAATGCAGGATTGTTATATATCACAGTCCTGACAGACCCCACAACAGGCGGTGTAACAGCAAGTTTCGCTATGCAGGGCGATATTATTCTTGCCGAGCCGAAAGCTCTTGTGGGCTTCGCCGGCCGGCGTGTCGTGGAACAGACTACAAAAAGCAAACTTCCGGATAACTTCCAGAAAGCAGAATTTCTGCTCGAACACGGCTTTGTAGATGCAATTATTCCCCGTCCGGAACTGCGGGATACGCTCGCTGAACTGCTTGCAATGCATAAAAGGAGTGTGTGATTCATGAACTCTTATGTAAAACTCAAAACTGCAAGAAAAAACGGCCGTCCGACAGGCGGTGCTTATGTAGAAAATATTTTTGAATATCCGATCGAATTTCATGGCGACAGAAGATTTGGCGATGATCTCGCTATTATGGGCGGAGTCGGCTTTTTAGAGGGTCGTCCGGTGACGTTCTTAGCTATGGAAAAGGGTACAGATCTGGAAAGCCGTCTTGCAAGAAACTTCGGCTGTCCGAAGCCGGAGGGCTATCGCAAAGCTCTCAGACTGATGAAACAGGCTGAAAAATTTCATCGTCCTGTGATCTGCTTTGTTGATACACTCGGAGCATATCCGGGGGCTGATGCTGAGGAACGCGGTCAGGGTCAGGCAATCGCTGAGAGCATCATGGAAATGATGGGTCTGAAAACGCCTGTGATTTCTGTTGTCATCGGCGAAGGCGGAAGCGGCGGTGCTCTTGCCCTTGCGAGTGCCAATAAAGTCATGATTCTGGAAAATGCGGTTTATTCTGTCATTTCTCCGGAGGGCTGTGCAAGTATTCTCTGGAAAGAATCGAGTCAGGAAAATGTCGCAAAAGCCGCTGAATGTCTGCATATTACCGCACAGGATATGAAAGAATTCGGCGTTGCCGAGGAAATAATTCCGGAAGATTTCGAGAATTTTTCTCAGATGTGCAGTGATATGAAAAAAACGCTTATCAATGCGATAGATGAACTCTCTGCTCTTTCTGAAGAAGAGATTCTGAATCAGCGTTATCAGAGATTCCGCAAATTCGGTATTTTTGAAGAAAAGAAAAACGGAATTTTCAAGAAAAAATAAATAAATAAACAGAAGCCCCCTTTAAACAGGGGGGTATCTGCTATCATATCACATGTATTTTTGTATGTGATATATATTTTTTGTATCTTGTTTGACCTATGTCGATTATCTTAAGGGAGGATTTGTATGGAAGCATTATATAAAAAATTCAGCAGTGCGGAATTTGATGATGCAGGGCATTTTATTGGCTTTTCTCTGCATTATGATGAAAATTTCAATTTTGCATATGATGTTGCTGATGAAATTGCACGGCAGGAACCTGATAAAATTGCTGTTGTCTGGTGCGATGAACATGATAATGAAAAAATACTGACGTTTCAGGAAATCAGCGAATTATCTTCCAAAGCTGCCAATTATTTTTTAAATCAGGGAATTCAGAAAGGCGATCGGGTACTGCTGATGCTGAAACGGCATTATGAATACTGGTATCTGAATATGGCATTACATAAAATCGGAGCATTATCCGTTCCGGCAAATTATATGCTGCAAGCACATGATATTGCCTATCGGATCGAAGCCGCCGGAATCAAAGCGATTATCTGTGCCGAAGATGAGGATTTATGCCGCCGTGTACGGGAGGCATCAGCAGAGAAAAAAATACTGCTCTATACCGTCAGAAAAGAACGGGAGGGCTTTCTCTGTCTGGATCAGCCGATTGCAGAATCTTCATCAGAATTAAAGCGCATTGCTACAAAAGTAACAGATCCTATGATTATGTATTTTACTTCCGGTACGACAGGCAATCCTAAAATGGCGGTGCATAATTATACTTATTCGCTTGCACATATTGTCACGGCAAAATACTGGCAGTGTGTGAAAGAAAACGGTCTGCATCTGAGCGTTGCCGATACCGGCTGGGCAAAGGCTTCATGGGGGAAATTATACGGTCAATGGCTCTGCGGCAGTGCTGTTATGGTATATGAATTTGACAGATTCAACAGCGAAAAAATGATGCAGGTATTACAGAAATATCAGGTAACCAGTTTCTGTGCGCCGCCGACTCTGTTCAGATTGATGGCTAAGAACGGCATCCGGAAAGAAGCCTTTGCAAGCGTGGAACATGCTTCTACTGCCGGAGAAGCTCTTCAGGAAGAAATTATCAGATTATTCTATGAGAAAACCGGTCTGGAAATTATGGAAGGCTTCGGACAAAGCGAAACTGTTCTGATTATCGGCAATTTCACAGGCTCTCATCCTCGGAGAGGTTCGATGGGAAAGCCGAATCCTCTGTATCATGTCATGCTTGTAGATAAAGATCAGAATCCGGTCAAAGCCGGTGAACAGGGAGAAATTGTGATTGATACCAGAAATCATATGCCGGAGGGGCTGTGTCAGGGCTATGAACGCAATGCCGAAGCCAATGCCCGTTACTGGAAAAACGGAATCTTCCATACAGGCGATACGGCATATTATGATAAAGATGGTTATTATTATTATATCAGTCGTCTGGATGATGTTATCAAATCCAGCGGTTACAGAATAGGGCCTTTTGAAGTCGAAAGCATTCTGATTCAGCATGAAGCCGTTCTGGAATGCGCTGTGACAGGCATTCCGGATTCTGAACGGGGTCAGCTAGTCAAGGCGACAATCGTACTCAGGAAAGGCTATCAGCCGAGCGAGGAACTCAAAGAAGAAATTCAGGAATTTGCAAAAGACAGACTCGCTGGATATAAACATCCGAAAGTAATTGCTTTTACTGATGCGCTTCCTAAGACATCAAGCGGAAAAATCTGTTATAATCAGATTCGTGCCAAAGACTGGGGAAATTAAATCAATTTTTTAGTAATCAGAAAAAATCCTCGATTTTATTCAAATCCGAGGATTTTTATTTTTTAATAAAATATAAAATTTTCATGAATTTTTTATGAATTCTATTGACAAATGCATTTATCCGTGATATTATTATATATAATGATAGTAAACATTATGTAATCAAAAAATGATTGCTATCAAATTTATCACAAAGGAGAATGCTCTATGAAAAAAATAATCTTTGCGATCATAGCATGTGTTCTATCTGTATTCTGCATTCTTTTGATAACAGGCAGTCACTCCGCCTCAGCCGATACACAGCCCGCTGAACCTGCCGTTACACAAGAACAGAAAGAAAAAATCAGTAACTCTGCCCATCGCCGTGCACATACGGATTATCTTTCTGATGCGAATACTAATACATGGAAAATCGTATTCAAGGGTTCAGATTACGATCTGTTCAAAAAAACACAGGATACAACATGGGTGTTCTGGGATTTCTATCAAACCGGAACGGTCGGAGTCGGCAAAGATACGGATTATTTTACAACATCCAATCATTTTTATCAGAATACTGAGAATGTATTCTTCTCTGAGGGATATTTCGGCCTCAATGCAGTGATTCAAGATAACCGGACATTGATTGTGACTCCTACAGTCAGTTACGACAGCGATGCCGTTCTGACGGATATTAAACTCACAGACGGATATTTTGCTAAAAAAGCTCTTCCATATGAATATGACAGATCAACACAGACTCTTACGGCAGATTTATATGATGATTGTTATCAGAACAGTATCTATGTCATCACAGGAATTTATTCTTATCATGAAAAAATAATTTACTGCAATCTGTATCTGTTCGTTGACTGTGCCTCTGATCAGCCCGAAGATTACGAATTCTATATCTGCAAAGGTGCAAGACATAATCTGACGGACAGATTCGATCCCTGCAAGCGTCATGAAATGATTCAGAATCTGCTTGATGAAAATAACTGTACTCCGGAAAAAATGTGCGATCCGCATATTTTATATCCAAATATCGTAACAGATTATGAAGATACAGATACAGAATATTGGATTCAGAAATCTTATGAAATTCTACAGGATTATCCTGATTGTTCTGATGAGATGAAGATTCTGTTATTCCATGACTGGATTACATCCAATCTCGCATATGATAACTATGATGTAAAAGAACTTTCCGGAAGCAGACGCTACTGGGATATTGATAAGACAAAATCTGCATTATGCGGTGATAAGAATAATTATGTCTCCAAGACTAAAACAGGCGTGTGTGCTGATTATACTGCAATTTTCATCATCATGTGCCGTGAACATGGTATTCCCTGTGCTGGTATTTCAATCATTACACATGTATGGAATGTCGTCTATCTGCATGACAGATGGATTGAAATCGACATCACACAGGATGTTGAGCGTTTCACAGAGGAATATAATTACAGAAATATCACTGGTACAGATCTGTATCATTATAAAGGCTACTGTACGGATTATGTCAATGAAATTATACCAGTATATGTCAATCAATTTATCCGGAACAGAGAATAAAAATCCTCTGCTTGACAAATCCTCAGAAATATGCTATATTGAAGTATCATATACAAGAAAGGAATTGAGAATATGAAAAAATTAATCTTCGGACTTACTGCATTTATTTTGACTGCCAATCTGATCAGTACCGGAATTCCGGCAGAGGCCTCGGCTCAGGGAATCAATGTTCCTGTACCCTCGAAAGCCGAAATTAAAGCCTACACAGAAGCGCATCCGTTTGATATTTATGAAGATACTGTCTATGCTACTGAATTTTCTCAGTCAGCACCGGCTGTTTTAAGCGAATATTCCAAAAACAGAGCCTTGAATACACTCAATGTCATGCGATATATATCCGGTCTGGACGAAGTTGTCATTGATGAAGAATATCAGAAACAAGACGAAGCGGCTGTATGGCTTTTTAATCTGAATCATGGAATGGCACATTCTCCTCAGCAGCCCGCCGGAGTATCTGATGAATTGTATCAGCTTGGCTTTAGCGGTGCAAACGGTTCTGATATTGGCACTGGATATGATTCTCTTCCGGATGCTGTACTGACAGGCTGGATGTGGGACGGCGGTGTTTCCTCTCTGGGACATCGGAGATGGTGTCAGAATCCCGCTTTCACCCGTACAGGATTCGGCTATCAGAATGGCTTTGCGGCGATGTATGTCACCGGACAGGGAGCTTATTACAGCAAAGGCATTACAGGCATCAGCTGGCCTGCTCAGAATATGCCTGTAGAATATTTCAGATCTGGTGTAGACTGGAGTATTATCATGGATACGCATGTAAACAGCAGTGATATTACAGTAAAATTAGAAAGAAATACAGACGGACGTATCTGGAATTTCAGTGAAAATGCTTCTGATGGTATCTTCATGGTAGATAATACGGATTATCTCGGCGAGGGCTGTATTATTTTCAATCCGGATGGTATCACAAATTATGCTGACGGTGATAGTTATACAGTCACGATCACGGGATTATCTGAACCGGTTTCTTATACGGTAGATTTCTTTTCACTGAACAGTACTGAGGAAACGGAAACTGATACTGCTGTTTCAGGAGATGTCACACAGGATGCTGAAATCACTGTTGCTGATGTGATCTTATTGCAGAAATATCTGCTTGGTATAGAGAATCTGAATTATGAGCAGTATCTTGCGGCGGATATGACTGATGATGATCTTGTCAATATCTATGATCTGATTGCTTTAAAAAAATATCTTATTAAATAAAATCACAGCGGCAGTATGTTGAAAAACTACTGCCGCTGTATTTATGATGTCTGTTTTTTTGATTTCTGCATCACTGCAAATATGATCAGGAAAATAATTCCCGTGATGCCTGTGATCATAAAAGCAACGCTGATCCGATTCGTGATATAATTCAGATAGCCCGTCACAGCCGCATAAATCTGAATATCTTTGACTACAAATCCGGAAAAATAATTGCTTTTCACAAGATACAGACAAGGAACGGAAACTAATAAACTGGAAATCAATTCGCTCAGACCGAGCCAATAGAGTAATTCTGAAAAATCTCCCTTACAGCAGAGAATCAATAAAATCAGAATCACAGCTGTACAGATGCATAACACTGTCATGACCGTTCTGAAAATATCCAGAAATTTCCGGATTGTATCAAACCAGCCATGTTCGTAGATCGTGCGGAATTTAAACGTATCGACTGTATAGAGAATTTTCTCTTCTGCCTCCTGAATATTTGCCTGTACTTTCTGATTAAAGATTTCATCTTTCTGATAATTATTTTCATCAGCATACTGATTGAAAAATTCTGTCACAGAAGTTTCGAGTTCAGTAAAATCCATAGAGATCACAAAGCCATCGCCGATATGAGAATGCATATGCTCCACAGCTTCTGAAATACTGGAGAGAATCCCCTGTCTGATTTCTTCCTGACTGATCGCATTCAGATAGACATCAGCCGGAATGCCTGTGCTGTTGGCTCTGGATTTGAAATAGCTTTCCAGAGCGGAATAAGATTTTTCATCAAGAGCCTGCTGACTGACAATGCTTTCAAACGTCTGAGAAGTCAGGGCTTTATGCTGAATCAGAATCGAGAGTTCCGTGCCGATCAGTAAAAAAATCATCAGGAAAGTTAAAATAATTTTCGGGAAATAGAGTTTGATCTTAGTCATGATCTGTTTCCCCCTCTGCCGGATTGTAAAATTTTCTGCTGATCAGATTACAGATCACACCCGTCCGGTTATCCGAAGTGCCGAGCACCTGAGCTTCACAGGTATAGAGAGTAAGTCTGTCATCATCTGTCGGCAGAACGTATTTTTTATCAGTATTTAAAAACTGGATTTTTTCAGATACCTGATATTCAAAAATTCCATAGCTTGTATAGAGTGTGATTAGATTGCCGTTTTCGAGCTGATTCAGATCAGCAAAGAAAGTATTGACATGTGCATCAATCACGGAATTTCCTTTCTCGCCGATCACGACAGAACTGCTCGCCTGACAAGCACCGCGTTCGAGAAGTTCCGCACTCGAACCCCAGTAGACCGGAACTGAAAGAGAAATTGCATCGCATTGAAGCACAGCATACTGTTCACCGAATACCGGACGGATGATTTCACCGGTATCATAGAATTTCTGTTCTGCCTCTGGAATATCAGAAACCGGAGTCGTTTCGATCTGATTTTCTTTGATGACTAATCCTTCCAGACCGGAAGACGGTGCAATTTTCATATTCTGATCCATAAAGACAATATTCAGATAAGTCTGAGCTTTTTCATAAGGTCTGATCAGCAGGGCGATACTGACGGCAATACACAGAATCAGGAGAAAGAGACCAGTCAGAATCCAGACCGGCAATGCCGTTTTCTGTTTTTTATCTGCCAATGAAGATACTCCTTTCCGGAATGTCAGGAATCCTGTTCGGTATGTTTGATATACCAGTACAGTCCGCCGAATCCGACAGCAGAAATCAGCAGACCGATTTCGGCGACAGTCAGCGGTTTTGTATGAGAGATTCCGGTTTCATCAATGACAACACCGACTTCAGCTTTATCAATCACAATGCCGTCATTATTGCGGACAGTAACGGAAATATCTTTTTCAGTAATAGAATCGACAGTAACATTCATGCCCATAGTATTGGCAGTATCAATATATTTCTGCATGATAGCGACTTTTTCTTCTGTGGGGAGCTGTTTGATGATACTGTTTCTTGCCTCCTGACTGAGTTCAGAAATAAATTCGGTCTTATCCTCGGCAGGGAGCGAGCTGACATATTCCTGTTTCTGTTCCATTGACATATTGATAAATTCGCTGTCTGAGATATATTTATCAGATTTTGTTTCGGGCTGAGTTTCTGCAACAGCCTGTGATTCAGATTCAGATTGAGATTCTGAATTTTTCTTTGCTTCATCTTCAGCGATTTTCTGTCTTGCTTCATCGGGGTCGATGCCGAAGGAATTATAAATAAATTCTTCTGTCTGTTCGTTATATTCCGAAACGCTGTTATAGGCTTCATCCAGCTGTGCTTGTGAATACTCACCGGAAGCCCATTGATTATAGCCTGTCTGAATCAATGTTTCCGGCCATCCGGCTGATCTTGCTTTTGCGGCGACATCATCAGCAGTATAAGCCGAAGCGGTCAGATTCATACCGCACAGACAAGCTGTCAGTACACTGGTATAGAATGCAGTAAAAATTTTTTTCATAAAAAGCACTTCCTTTCTGAGATAATTATAACAGATCCGGAAAACAAATGCAAGTGCAAATTTCTGCCTTTTCAGTCTTCTGCATGATCGGACAGATAATTGACAATATCTCCGATAGTACGGATAGAATCGACAATTTCATCCGGAATTTTAATATCTGTCGCACTTTCGATAGACATGATCAGTTCTACAGCATCCATAGAAGTTGCATCCAGATCTTCCAGAATATCTGTATATTCACTTAAATCATCTACATCCATGTCGAATTGTTCCGCAACGATTGCGGCAATTGTTCTGAAATCCATTTGAGTATATCCTCCTTTTATAAATCAAGACTCCGCTGATTTTTAGTATAATAAAAAACAGGCATTCCGTCAATATTCTGAATAACAATTTTTTGGCAAGTTTTTTCATCATATTTGTGCACAATGCTGTTTTGATATACTAAGAGTTAATTAATATCATAAAAATACAGATTACAGATACAGATTATCTTGAATTTCCATATTATGGAATACATATCCTGCCGAAAAATCAGAGAAATTTTAAAAAAATTCACTGCTTTTGATAAAACTATATGAGAACCCGTTTTTTTATTTCTCTTTTTTTGTGCATATGACAGAAAAAACTTAAAAATTCTTGTTTTGCACTGCAATTTATGTTATAATGAAACTAATTCTGAAAAGCAGATATTCATTATTATATATCTATATCAAGGAGGAATTTTTATGAATTTCAAAAAACTGACAGCGGCTTTGACTGCTCTCGCAGCCTGTGCTTCTCTGTGCATACCTGCTATGGCATTCGCAGAAGAGACTGCAACTACAGCAACAGCTTCTTCTGATCTGACTGCTTACTTATCCTTTATGGACGGCGGCTGGTGGGCTAATTACAGATACAATGATGATTCTAATCTGGATGGCACAGAAGCAACTATCACCGGCGATGGTTCTTATACGGTAACTGTTTCCAAGCCGGAATCTATGGCCGATGTAGAGCTTAACGGTGCACAGTTCATGGCTATTCTGATTCCTGATGCAGAAGTTGCTTATCCTGAAATGGTCATCACAGTAGACAGCATCAAGGCTGATGATACAGAAATTGCTATGAATGCTAAAAACTATACTTCCAGCGATGACGGCGAAGTTACCCGTACTAATATCTATAACGGCTGGGTCAGCAAGTTCCCTGACGATGCCCGCTCTACAGACGGAAAACTGTCCGAAATCGGTACTGACGGCTATGGCTATACAATCATCAATCCGGATGATCTGTCCGGCTGGTCTACTCTGACAGTAGATTTCACTATCAGCGGTATGGGCAGCGAAGAAGAGCCTTCTGAATCTGAAACAGAATCCGAATCTGAAACCGCTTCCGAAACAGAAACAGAATCTGTTTCTGAATCTGAAACAGAATCCGAAACCGAAACAGAATCTGCTGAAAAGCAGGAAAAAACTGTTGTCGGCAGTGCTTATCTGAATTTCGTTGATGGCGGCTGGTGGCCGAAATATCAGGGCGGCGATGATGATTCTTTCGCTCAGACTCCTGTAGAAGTAACTGGTAACGGTACTTATACCGTATCTGTCACAGCGGCTGATCTGGATGAAAATGCAATCCAAGAGGGTATCAGCGGCGTAGAATTCATGGCTGTTATCATTCCGGATGCTTATGAAAATTATTCTGATATGGTTATCACAGTTGACAGCATTACAGCAGACAGCACAGAAATTCCCATGACTGCCAAGAACTACACTTCCAGCGATGATGAAAAGGAAGTCCGTGCAAATATCTATAATCCGTGGGTAAGCAAGATTCCTGCTGATGCTCATTCTACAGAGGGTATGCTTTCTGATCTGACTGATACAAGTGCTTATAGTTATAAAATCATCAATCCGGAAGATTTTGCAGGCTGGAAGACTCTGAGCGTTAACTTTACTGTTTCCGGACTGGAATTTGATAAATATATAGAAGAAGAAGCTCCCAGCACAGAACCCAGCTCCGAAGATACCAGCAACGGCGGAACAACAACGACTACGACTACTACTTCAAAATCAACAACTACTACAAAATCGACTACTGCTGCCAAGACAACAACAGCTGCCGCTGCTGCTGCAAAAGCAGCTTCTGCCGGAGGAACAGAATCTCCGAAAACAGGCGATACAGGCATTCCGCTTGCAGCCGGTGCTGTTGCAGCCGCTGCTGTAGGTGCTCTGTTCATCACCAGAAAGAAAAATGATTGATTTTTAATTAATCATCAAAAATGCTGTGCTGTCCGGAATCGGACAGCACAGTTTATTTTATCGGCTTTTCTTTACAGATTTTCTCGGCGAGATGATTCGCCCAGCTTTCTGTATAAAATTTATAATAAGAATATTTTTTCTCTTTCCGGAATTTTTTCAGAGCCGGAACAGAAAACCAGATCACAGACGGCAGAAATATCACAGGCAGATACAACCAGCCTAAAATCAATGATTGTATCGTATGGCCATATTCATGAATCAACAGCGATCTGCAATTCTGAAAAGAAAATTCATCCATGAAGATAAAACAGCCGATTGAAGTACAGCAGTCACGTTTCCAGCTCGTAACGATCGAACCTCGGAAGAATTTATGTTTTTCTTTCCGGAAGAATATCAGCATCAGTAATCCGGTCAGATTCTGAGGCAGACACCAGAGAATCTGAAAAATAATATAAATTATTTTTATAAATCTTTTCATATTATTTTCTTCTGTTCGGTTTATTTTTCTTTTCTTCGTACATGAGCACGTCTGTTTTCTCAAACATTTCTTCGAGCGTTTCGCCGTGAGAAGTATAGACTCCTACACTCGCCGAAACCTGATAGGGCTTTCCAGAATGCTGATTATAATTTTTCAGATAATTCTGAATTTCGCTCTTGATCTGATCGGCATCGCATTCCATAGTGAGAATGCCAATCAGTTCATCACCGCCATAACGACAGCACATGCCGTTTGTACAAGCATTTTTCAGAGCCTGTGCAGAGACAGCAATTGCATTGTCTCCCTCGGTATGGCTGAACGTATCGTTGATATATTTCAGACCATCCAGATCGCATAAGACCATTGTCATGGCATCGAATTTCTGAGCCTCCAGCATATGCTGAAACCGGAGATAGAATGCTTTCCGGCTGTAGAGTCCTGTAAGAGCATCGAATTGATATAATTCTTCAAGTCTAGTTTGCAGATGCTTTTGATAATGCGAATTCCGGAAGCCGCTCAAAGCAGAATTGAGCATCATAGCTGTCTGATTGATTTTGATATAATTCTGTTTATCGAAATTCATAAAATGAAAACATAAATATCCCATCGGGATTTCTATATTATGCAGAGCTGTGAATAATAACGGAATGCCTGCTTCCAGTAATTCTTCCATACGGGGAATAATTTCTCTGTAAGAGACTGTCAGTTTCTGGGGCGGCCATGGAACATCAGTATCAGACAAGACATAGAGCGAATCGCCGAACGGTGTTTCTGTATGAATTTTCATCGGATCGAGAGAATTATCAATACATTCTGTTTTGAGCATACAGGTCATATTATAGAATAATCTGTTATCTGTCAGCTGAACGGCGACTTCCTGAACTGATTGACTACTCTGGATTTTTGCTGAAATTTCGCTGAGATCTTCGCCCTCGCGCTGAAATCTGGTCAGTGTATCATTGAGATTATTAATAAAATCAACAGTATCATTCATCTGGATGGGCTTACAGCCACAGGATTCCAGTAAAACCGGCTTCGGAACGAGAATGACATTTTCAGGCAGAGCCTCTCCCCTGTCATGATTCAGAATCAGATCAGCAGTTTTCCGGCCGAGTTCAGCATAATCGCATTTACAGGAAGTAATTTTCGGCAGAGAATAATAAATCGAATCAATGCCGTCAAATCCTGTAACGATCACTTCATCGGGTACATGAATATTATGCTGTGCAAGAGTTGTGCAGACAGAAATTGCCATTGTATCATTGGCACAGACGATTGCTTCCGGAAGGCGATTTTCAGCGATCAGCCGTTCAGTGGCTTCTTTTGCAGGAACAGCCCAGAAATCGCCGTAACTGATCTGATCATCTTCTAATTTCAGATGATAATCAGCAAGTGTTTTTTTCATAACAGCGATTCTCTCATCAGAGAAGCTGTTATTTTTAATTCCGGCCATCATGTGAAATCTTGTAATATTATGACAAGTAATCAGATGCTTTACGACTTCGGCAAAGCCCTGAGTAAAATCGAAATTGATATTACAGTTTTTTTCCCGTCTGCCGTTGATGACAATCGCCGGTATCTGATTTTTCAGAGCGAAATCACAAAGCGACTGCATACAGGCATCATTTTTGATTGTATCTTCAAGCATGATGAGCATATCTGTAATTTCCGGATTGATTAAATCAAAAACAAATTTTTCACCAATATCAGATCTGGTATTCCAGAACAAATCCGACCCCGGTGTATAGAGAAACACCCGCCATTGATGCGGACGGAGCATTTCAGTCAGGGATTGCAGAAATTCACGCAGTACATCTTCATATGGTTTTGCAATACATACAGCAGCGATTTTATAACCGTACAGCATGGCAGAATCTCCTTTCTGTGATGACTTGCTTTTTTATTTATTATAACATATTTTATAAAAAATTGCAATATGATTTCAGGACAGATTGACGAAAAGAAAAATAAAATTTTCTCTTGACTTTTTTCGTAAAATATGCTATACTGAATAAGACATTGAAAATGTCAAGTAATTCTGCTTTACATGCGATCAAGAGGTAATATCATGGCAAAGAATCTGAATTTTGTTCTTCTGCTTGACTGCTACGGCGAACTGCTGACCAAACGGCAGAAAGAAATTGCAGAATTATATTATAACGAAGATTTCTCCCTGACAGAAATCGCACAAATCCAGCAGATCAGCCGTCAGGCCGTCAGTGACAGCCTCCGGCATTCTGAACAGATTCTCTCACAGACAGAAACAAAGCTCGGCATGGCCGCACGCATCGGCACTATGCGGAACTGTCTGGAACAGATTCTTGTTTCCTGTCAGTCAGAAGATATTCCAAGAATTACTGAACTTGCAGCAAACGGTCTGCAATTGCTATAAAAAGGAGCTGACTTGTCACAATGGCTTTTGAAGGACTTTCTGAAAAATTAAGCAATGTATTCAAAAAACTGAAATCTCACGGCAGACTTACAGAAAATGATGTCAAAGAAGCTATGAGAGAAGTCCGGCTTGCTCTGCTCGAAGCAGATGTCAGCTATAAAGTCGTAAAAGATTTTGTTGCAAAAGTTTCCGAAAAAGCAATCGGCGAGGATGTGCTTTCGAGTCTGACTCCGGCACAGCAGGTTGTCAAGATCGTCAATGACGAGTTAATCGACCTGATGGGCAATAATAACGAGAGAATCAATATTTCTTCCAAACCGCCGACTGTTATCATGATGTGCGGCTTACAGGGTTCCGGTAAGACAACGCATTCTGCAAAACTTGCCAAATATCTCAAAGAAGAGGGCCACAGGCCGATGCTTGCCGCCTGCGATGTCTACAGACCGGCGGCAATCCAGCAGTTACAGGTTGTCGGAGAAAAAGCCGGCGTGAAAGTCTTCGAGATGGGTCAGATTGATCCTGTGATTATCGCAAAACAGGCTGTCCGCTATGCAAAAGACTATGGGCATGATATTGTAATTCTTGATACTGCCGGCCGTCTGCATATTGATACAGAGCTTATGGAAGAGCTTCAGAATATCAAGGCCAATACAGAACCTGATGAAATTATGCTTGTAGTAGATGCTATGACCGGTCAGGATGCCGTCAATGTAGCAAAAGCCTTTGATGATGCACTTGGAATCAACAGCGTTTTGATGTCCAAACTGGATTCTGATACCAGAGGCGGTGCGGCTCTGTCCGTCTTGGCCGTAACCGGCAAGCCGATCAAATTTATCGGTATGGGTGAAAAACTTGATGATTTCGAGCGATTCCATCCTAAGCGAATGGCTTCCCGTATTCTGGGCATGGGTGATGTTCTGACTCTGATCGAACGTGCTGAAAGCGTAATGGATCACAGCAGTGTCGAAAAGATGACGAAAAGATTTCAGGAACAGAATTTTGACATGTCTGATCTTCTCGAACAGCTCAAGCAAATCCGCAAAATGGGTTCGCTCAAGAGCATCGTCTCTATGCTCCCTGGTGGTGACAAAGTTGATGAAGCCGCTCTGGATGACAGACAGTTTGACAGGCTGGAAGCAATTATTTTATCTATGACACCTGCTGAACGTGCCAAGCCGTCTATTATCAATCCGTCCAGAAAAAGACGTATTGCCGCTGGTTCGGGCATGAAAGTCGAAGATGTCAACAGACTGCTCAAACAGTTTGAACAGATGCAGAAAATTATGAAACAGTTCACAAACAAGGGCAAAAAACAGAAAGCAATGTTCCGGCAGATGAAACACCGTATGGCTGGTATGAATTTCGATGCCGCCCCTAATGTGAAAAAACCTAAAAAATAAGATTTCAATGCAGTTTTCTTTCTGCTTGAATATATATTTTATTATAATGCGAGGTGAAAAAAATGGCAGTAAAAATCAGACTGAGAAGAATGGGTGCGAAAAAAGCTCCTTTCTATCGCGTTGTCGTTGCAGATTCCCGTTTCCCCAGAGACGGCAGATCTATTGACGAAATCGGTTACTATGATCCGACAAAAGAACCCTCTGTTGTCAAGATTGATGCTGATAAGGCTAAGGACTGGATCAAAAAGGGTGCACAGCCGACAGATATTGTAAAGAATATCATGAAAAAAGAAGGTATTCTTTAAGTTTTGAACTGCCTGTATATCCCCGTTTGCAGTGCAGACGGGGAAGCAATGGCATTCAGAAAGGATTTATCTCATGAAAGAATTGTTATATGCTATTGTCTCCGGTCTGGTGGAAAATCCGGATGCGATCGAAATCACACAGGATGAACCCAATGAAGAGGGCGTTATTGTCTTTCATCTGCATGTCGCAGAAGACGATATGGGAAGAGTCATCGGCAAACAAGGCAGAATTGCTAAGGCAATCCGTGTGATCATGCGTTCTGGTGCGTCCAGAAAAGGCATGGAATCCATTGCTGTCGAAATCGGCTGAACGGAGCGGCTAATTTTATGAAACAGAAACGTTTTTTAGAAATCGGAAAAATCACAAACGTCCATGGTCTTCACGGAGAAATCAAAGTCTATCCGTGGTGTGACGATGCGGCGTTTTTGTGTTCTTTTGAGGAATTGTATCTGAATCAGAAAGGCTCGGAATCTGTCAGGATTGAAAATGCTAGAATCCAGCAGAATCTTGTGATTATGAAATTACAGGGCTGTGATACCCGTGAACAGGCCGAAATGATGAAGAATAAAATTCTCTACATGGACAGAGAAGATGTCGAGCTTGAAGAAGGATGCTATTTTATTCAGGATTTAATCGGCCTGCAAGTGATTGATGCTGATACTGACCGTATCTGGGGTGTGATCAGAGATGTCATGCAGACCGGCGCAAATGATGTCTATCAGATCTGGAGCGAGGAAGATAAAAAAGAATATCTCGCTCCGGCAATTCCGGATGTGATTATAGAAACAGATCTTGAAAAAGGCATCATGAAAATCAGACCCCTGAAAGGATTGTTTGAAGATGCGGATTGATATTGCGACACTCTTTCCGGAAATGTGCGAAGCTGTGCTCTCTGAGAGCATCATCGGCCGCGCAAGAAAATCCGGCGCGATTGAGATTTATTGTCATAATATCAGAGATTATACACTTGATAAACACAGACGTGTAGATGATACTCCCTACGGCGGCGGCATGGGAATGCTCATGCAGGCTGAACCTATCTGGAGATGCTGGCTTGCTGTCTGTGAAATGCTGGGAAAACCTCCGCATAGTATTTACTTATCTCCGAAAGGCTCTGTTCTGACACAGGAAAAGACTGTCAGTCTGTCTCGGAAAGAAAATTTATTTCTCCTGTGCGGACATTATGAGGGCATTGATCAGCGGATTTTAGATCAGATCATAGACGAAGAAATTTCCATCGGCGATTATGTCCTGACAGGCGGCGAGCTTCCTGCTCTTGTCCTGACGGATGCCGTTGCCCGTATGTGCAGCGGCG
>Ga0326513_10001057_pt1 | contig 22525 bp, 14 predicted proteins | sample 2_2465_0518_D_FD_203654 | JGI IMG/M metagenome (GOLD analysis project Ga0326513, IMG submission 203654) | Bovine rumen microbial communities from UC Davis, California, United States - 2_2465_0518 | ecosystem: Host-associated > Mammals > Digestive system > Stomach > Rumen | place: USA... | reverse complement strand
GAAGCCCACCAGCAAGGGAGTGTATATCTTCAACGGAAGAAAGGTAGTGATCAAGTGAGATTAAGATCGAGACTTCGAGGAATCGAGACATCGAGACCTCGAAGCCTCGAACTATCGAAGCCTCGAACTATCGAAGCCTCGAAACCTCGAAGCATCGAAACATCGAAACATCGAAACATCGAAACATCGACAACAAAAAAGAAAAAAAAGCAATGAAAACAATAAAAATTATGTCCCTGCTGTTTGCCAGCCTCCTTTTGGGGGCTTGCGGGGGCGATGACGATGGTGGCACCGCGCTCTTCACGACGACGGAGATGGCCACCGCTCCCAAGTGGCAGATCAGCTGGACCAATAACCAGACACGTCCGGCATGGAAAGAGCCGGATGCTACGGCCTATGAGAACTGGACGTTCCTGATGGTTCAGATTGAGGAGACCCTGCGGCCCTACGTCAGCGACGGCGACCTGATGGCCATCTTCGTGAACAACGAGCTGCGCGGACTCGCCAAGCCCGCCGTCAGCATGACGGGAGCACTCACCAACCCGCCCACCTTCGTGATGAAAGCCTACGGCAACGAGACGGGGTCGGAACGGGTGAACATCAAGTTGAGCTACTACTGCCAGAAGCTGAGACATATCTTCACGCTGACGGACAACATCACGTTCAACTCAGAAGTGACGACCGGCCTCGACGAAGACTTCATCCCTCCGTTCACGGAAGGGTCTGAGAAGTACACCGTCAGGAAGACCGTCTACGCGGAGACGCTGTTGAATCAGGTAGGCATCTACCCCAACACGGGCGATCTGGTAGGTGCGTTTGTCGGTGAGGAGTGCCGCGGCGTGGCTACCATCTCGGGCTCAGGCAGCACGTCGATGCTCGTCCTGGCCCGCTCTGCCGGAGAGCCGATAGATCTGAGATACTACGATGCCGAGGGCAAGCGACTCTACACCATCCCCAATGCGGTGAACTGATGGGAAATGAGAAATGGAAGATGAGAATTACAAAAAAACTAGAAAACCCATGAAATTAAGTAAACCATGGATGCTCACCGCCATCCTGACATGCGGTGCAGGGATGGTCCTGACGGGTTGCAAGGGCGGCCAACAGCCCACCAGCGAGACGAGTGAAGACTCGCTGGACTACAAGGCAATCGTGAGGTCGTGGTATGGCGAGAACAAGACGATTACCGACGGCAACTACGACAAGTCGCTGGCAGTGAAGTGCATCAACGGCACCTTCGTTGGCAAGCAGGCCGACAGCACCATTGTCTTCCGGGGCATACCCTATGTCGGTCAGCAGCCAGCGGGGAGCCTGCGCTGGAAGGCACCGGTGGATGTGGTACCCTGCGACAGCATCTATGAAGCTTACTATAATGGCAAGACGGCCATACAGCAGGAGGAGGCAGAGCTGTCGTCCTACTACTACCAGAACGAGCAGTGCCTGTACCTGAACGTATGGAAGACGGCGAAGGCCGGAAATGAAAAGAAGGCCGTCATCGTATGGATACACGGCGGAGCCTACGAGTATGGCGGAACGGTAGACCCGCTGTACGACTTCAAGAACTTCGTCGAAGAGAATCCGGATGTCATCCTTGTCAGCGTGGCCTACCGCTTAGGTGTCTTCGGCTTCCTGCATCTGTCGCACCTGCCCGACGGCAAAGACTATCCCGATGCCCAGAACCTGGGTCTGCTGGACCAGCTGATGGCCCTGAAGTGGGCGCATGAGAACATTGCCGGCTTCGGCGGCGACCCTGCCAACGTGACCATCATGGGTGAATCGGCCGGTGGCGGAAGCGTTACCAACCTGTCGCTCATCAAAGGCTCGCACCAGTATTTCAACAAGGTCATCGCCCTGAGCGGCAACCCCGGTCTGTCGCGGTCGACGGAACAAGCCGTCGCCTGCACCAACGAGCTGTTGGAGGCATTAGGCTGTAAGACCGTCGCTGACCTACAGAAGATTGATGCCGCAAAGCTGCTGAGCACGGCAACGGACCTGTTCCCCATGCGCATCGCTCCGGAAAGAGACGGCAAGCTGCTGCCTCTGAACCCGTGGGAGGCCGTTGCCGCCGGTGCAGTGAAGGACATCACCTACCTGCATGGTGTGAACAAGGACGAGATGAACTTCTTCCTGGTAGGGATGGGTGGTCCGGAGCCGTTCAACGAATGGGCTGCCGCCCGCAAGGAGATGAAGCTTGCCCCGCTGACGGCTGAGGAGAAGTCGCTGGTGGAGAGCTACTGCAAGGACGTGAAGGGCGAGAGCTACGAGCCATACTGCCAGCTGTTCAGCCAGCTGATGTTCGTCGCCCCGTGCATCCGACTGTCGGAGGAACAGACCAAGGCCGGCGGCAAGTCGTACACCTATTACTTTACGGTAGAGTCGGCCATCCCCATGATGAAGAGTGCCCACGGCATGGCCCTTGCACCCCTGTTCAAGCATCCTGACATGGACGAAGACACCGGTCGTGCATTCGACGAGACCTTCTCGAAGACCATGCGCAAGATGTGGGTGCAATTTGCCAAGAGCGGCAATCCGTCGCTCAGCGCCGACCTGTCGCCCGACGGCAAGGCCAAGGAGTGGCCGCTGTACGACCTGAAGGACAAGCAGGTGATGGTGTTCGACGAGTTCAACATCCATCCTGAGAAAGAGTCGCAGCTGAAGATTGTAGACTGGGAGAGAAGCTACTTCCTGAGCAACTACTATGGTTTCTGACAGGTTAAGTGGCAGAGTGACATCTGACGGGTTATGTACGAGCAAGATATAAGAGGAGACCTACTCTATCTGATGGTTTATGCGGGTGTGACGGTGTTGAGCCTGATAGCCTGCTGCTACCTGCTGTTCCGCCGCGCCAATGCCATCGCCCCAGATGTCACTCCGCCCCTGCGCCTGCGCCGATGGGCGGCTGCCCTCATGGCTTGCTCCACACTCAGCCACCTGTGGTATATTCCACTGCTCTACCTCACGTCGGCCGAAGCCATCAAGATGCTCTATTTTATATGTGCGCTGCTCGACTTGATGACCGTTTTCCCAGTGGCGACAGCCGTCTTGTTCACGATGCTGCAGGACCGCAGGCGGCCACTCTGGCCCATCGGTGTGCTAATTGCCCCACTGGTAATCGGCATAGGCGTGTGCATCGTCACCCACAGCGATGACATCCTCCCCGTGCTGTATGGCTACTACCTGCTGCTGACCATCGTCTTAATCTTATATATGGTACGGGCGATGAGACAGTATGGCCGCTGGCTGCGCGACAACTATGCCGACCTGGAGCACAAGGAAGTATGGCAGAACGTGGTCGTGCTGTTCATCATCCTGGCGGTATTCAGCCTCTATGTCTTTGAGCTCCATGGCATCTTCTACAAATACGCCGCCCAGCTCAGCATCACCTTCACGGTGTGCCTCGTCGTATGGCGCGTAGAAACGCTCAGCGACCTGAGCTATTCCGTGCGGGGGCGCGAAGGCGCGGGGGCGACCCAGCATCCCCGCACCCCCGACTTGTCTACCTCTGTTGACAAGATTGGGCAGCTGCTGCAGCGGCATTGCATCGACACGCAGCTCTACCTGCAGCACGACCTGACCATCCACCAGCTGGCCAAGGCCATCGGCACCAACCGCTACTATCTCAGCCAGCATTTCTCGCAGCAGGACATCACCTACAACGACTACATCAACGGGCTGCGCATCGACCACTTCGTCAGTCTCTACCAGGAGGTGACCGCTACGCACCATGCCTTCACCGTCAAGCAGCTGGCACAGGACAGCGGCTACCGCAACTACACCACCTTCAGCAATGCCTTCAAGCAGCGCATGGGAAAGAATGTGACAGCATGGATGCAGGAGAACGAAGCCTCTGGCTGAGATTCTGTGAGGTTTTTTTGCTACTTTTGCAAGACAATATTACTATAAAAAAACAATAAAAATGAAAAAAGGAATTCACTTGAGTGTAAAGAAGAGGCTTTCGTTCATCGCAATGATGGCGATAGTCATCAGTATGGGTATGCTGACTGGCTGCAAAGGCCAGACCGCTGCCGACCTGGTCGTGTACGGTAAGATCTACACTGCCGACAGCAGCAAGATTGTAGAAGCCTTTGCCGTGAAGGACGGCAAGTACATCTATGTAGGCGACAAGGCCGGAGCGGAAGCCTATGTGGAAGAGGGCAAGACCGAGGTTGTGGACTATACCGGCAAGGGTCTTGTGATGCCCGGCTGCGGCAACGGTCACGCCCACTATTCGTTAGGCTATGCCATCCAGACCGTCGGAACCGTGATGGACCGGGCCGACGGCGTGGACAAGTTCTTCAAGGAAATCGTCCCCGCAGCCGTCAAGAAAGCCAAGGACAACGGCTCCAAGGTCATCTTTGGCAGCGGCTGGGATATGATGAAGTTCCCGAAGGACCTGAACTATCGCAAGCAGCTGGATGCCATCTGCAGTGACATTCCCATCTACATTGCCGACGAGGAAGGCCACAAGGGTCTTGCCAACACCATCCTGCTGAAGAAGGCCGGCCTCATCAAGGAAGACGGCACTGCCGGGAAGACCGAAGTGCGCGGCGGCGAGATTGTGCTGGACAGCGACGGCATACCTACCGGCTACGTGATGGAACAGGCCGGCACCTACGTGCGTTCGTTCCTGGACAACGAAGAGCTGTTCTCTGTTGACATTGCCAAGGGCAACATGGCCAAGATCCAGGAGCAGCTGCTGTCAGAGGGCTACACAATGTACCTCGACGGCTACACCTCCTACTTCTTCAACGACAATTTCTACAAGGCCGCCCAAGAGATGGACAAGGCCGGCGAGATGCACTTCGTGTTAGGCACGGCCTGGGAGCTGGACAGCTGGATGGACGTGGACAAGACGCTTGACAAGGCTGCTTCGACGAAGCAATACGAGACTTCGCACATCAAGACCAACTGGCTCAAGATGTTCATGGACGGCACGGTGGAAAGCGGCACGGGCTTCATCGACCCGCTCTATCCCGACGGCAAGCAGGGCATTCCCAACTGGTCGGAAGAGGAGCTGACAGAGATCACGCGCAAGGCTAATGAAAAAGGCATCACCATGCACGTACACGTGATGGGCAACAAGGGTGTGACCCGCATTGTCAATGCCTACGTCAACGCCGGCAAGAAAGAGATGCGCAACACGCTGGTACACGTCTACGGTGTCAGCGAGCCAGACTACCAGCGCATGGCCGACAACAACATCTATGTCACCTCGGGTATGCTGTGGCACCATGCCGACAAGGACATGCAGGAGGAACTGCTCCGCATCCTGCCCGAAGGCATGAAGGACAAGGGCTATCCGATGAAGTCGTTCTTCGACCACGGTGTCAACTTCTCCTCACACTCCGACTTCCCCGCCCTGTGCGGCAGCCCCGACGACCCCTTCGGCATCATGGAGATTGTGGTTACGGGTGAATACTATCCTGAGCAGGCCACGCCCTGGTGGCCCGAAGAGCTGCTGACGCGCGAGCAGGCCCTCTACGCCCTGACCCTCGGTGTGGCCAAGCAGATGTTCCTGGAGAACGAGCGCGGCAGCATCAGCACCGGCAAGTATGCCGACTTCCTGCTGGTGACGAAGGACGTGCTGACCTGTCCGGTGAAGGAGATTCACGAGGCTAAGCCCGCCGCCACCTATTTCGAGGGCAAGAAAGTTTATCCATTCTAAAACCTATAGATAAAGTAAAGGAACAGAAAGATGACATCAAAATTATTAGCCTTGTTGGCGGCAGTGTTCCTGTTGGGAATGACCAGCTGTTCCTCATCGGACGATTCGACCCCTAAAGACACCAAAGTTCTGGAACAAGAACTTGCAGGTCTGTGGTGGCACGAGTATGACTGTGCCGACTTCACAGAGGCCGGTGTACCCTTTAGACGCGCCATGCTGGCCATAAAGACCAACCCCGACCACACTGGTTGCATCTACTTAGGCGTGTTCGACGAGGGCAGCGACGAACCACTGGCCGTCTATGGCGGTCCTGAGGATGCCGCCTTCACCTGGCACCTGCTCGACGACGGGAAGATACAGCTCACCGCTCCCGGCTCGGGCATAAGCAGGGCATTGAACCGTGCCTCCGGTGACAGCTACGGCGAGGGCATGACCGATATTTCCAATACGAACGCGACCTACAACAACGGTAGCATCACTGTGAACAACGGCAATTTCACGGGTCAGCTCGAGAAGGCCAATGCCGAGAAGGAAGCAGACATCCAAGAGAAGCTCTCCACCCTGTCGCCCGACCGCCAGCAGTTTGAGGCGGGGCTGTCGAAGATGCTTGCCGACGCGCAGAAGTACATCAAGGTCGACCCGACGATGAGGGGTGTGAAACTGCTGACCGAATTCGTCGATCAGCTGAAGATCAAAGCCGTATGGCCACAGATGGGTAAGATTCTTGCCGGGATGTTTAGCAGAACAGACTTTATGGAACACCATACCCTCAGAGGCGACGAGGGAGCAGAGGCTCAGTTTGCACTGGCCAACTCAAATATCGGGTACAAAGATGAGGATTCGTTCACGATGTTTAATGCCTCCAACGCCCTGAGCAACACTGAGCTGGTGTTCACCACCGGCAAAGACACGGCCGAGTATGTGACCTTAAACGACGGTACCTTCACCCTGAGCTGCAAGAACGCCACATCGGGAGCCGTGACGAAGGTGAAAATGAAATTCAACGGAGCCAGCGACGGAGTCGCCATCTTCTTTTTCAGACTCGTAGGGCTACCCATTGCCATCCAGTTCCCCCACCTGATTGACATGGAACTGCTGCGCTCAGAAACGGGCAACGACGCAGATCTCGAGACCATCATGACGGGACAGGTGGCTCTGGAGTCCACGGAGGGCAAGAGATACATCTCGCTCAAAAAAAGCGAATGGAAGTTAACCCTCTTCACCGAAGCCAAGAAGGCCGACCGCTTCGAGATTCCCACCCTCACCCTGGTCCATCATGCCGACCACAAGGTGGAGACAGCAGCCAGCCTCGCCATCAACGGCGTCACCATATCGGACACCAAGATATACAACTTCGCCAATCCCTATAGCGACGAGGAGATTGAGCAGTTGCGTGATCTGCGCGACATTGCACCGATATGGAAGGGTTGCTACACGCTGCTGAAGGCCTTCAACAGCCGTACCGACAAGATTGAGATGACGATGATGGGCGACCTCCTGTTCGACATCGACGTGCTCGATGCAGGCCAGTGCCTCAGGGCTTCCGGCTACGCCCTGAAGCTCCGCAAGCAGAAGCCCTCGAAGGAGACGATGGACCAGTGGACCGACCTGCTGAACAAGTCGTGTACCTTCACCGTGACGCAGAAGAGTACTGGCGTCAAGGCCGAGGGTAAGTTCATCACCGACGTCATCGACGGCGACAACATGCCGTCCGTTGCCCTGCGCTTCAAGGGCGAGAGCGACTTCCGTGTCATCCACGACCGCATGAACGCCACCGACCGTCAGAACTACGAGAACATGCTGAGGGGCTACGACGAGCCCTTCGATGCCGTCAATGGCCTGCTGAAAGCCTTTCAAGACAAAGGCGTAGAGTTGAAGGAGCTAATACCTTCTAAGTAACCGATAAAAAGGGATTTAACTTTCTGAAGTAGTTGAGCGAATCAGAAACTTTAAAAAATAATTAATATCAAAATGAAACAGACACTTATTCTTGGCAACATCATCACGATGGATGAGAAGCGGCCCTTTGCCAAGGCTGCATTAGTGAAAAACGGTGTGTTTGCCTATATCGGCAGCGCAGAGGAAGCGAAGAAACTCGCCAGCGCGGACGCACAGGTACTGGACTATGGCGACAACTACATCTACCCTGGCTTCATAGAGTCGCACTGCCACGGCTACTTTGCCGGCGACCGTGCTATCGGACAGGCGAGACTCACTGAGGCAGGCGTGACAACCAACTACCCCAAATACCGCGAGATTATCCGTGAGTTCATTGCGAAGAACCCTCACCGCAAGTTCTATATGGCTGCCGGGTGGATTGAGAACGAGGAATACGTGACCAAGGAATACCTGGACGAGGTGTACGCCGAGAAGCCCGTCATCATGCAGACAGGCGGCGGCCATTCCATGCTGCTCAACACCAAGGCCCTGGAATGGATAGGCATCGATGCGGAATACGCCAAGAAATACGGCTATGACATGGTGCATGTAGACAAGGACGGCAACCCCGACGGCTACATCTGTGAGAACCCTCTGCTGGATGTCATCGCCAAGCTGCCCACCACAGTGGAGGATGCCAAAGAGTATCTGCTGGCCTGGCAGGACTTCGCTCTTCAGAAAGGCTTCACTGCCGTGGCCGACGCTGGTGTGGAGATGTTCTGTAAGGATGCTCCCCAGGCCTACCACGAACTGGAGCAGGAAGGCAAGCTGAAGCTGCGCACCTACGGCTACATGCTGGCTCCCGACAATGTGGCCGACCCGAAGGCAGAGGTGGCCCGCGTGGCTGCCGACCGTGTGAAGTACGGTGGCGAATACTTTAATATTATAGGTATCAAAACCTTCCTCGACGGTGTCACCGAGGCACATACGGGTTGGCAGAATCAGGACTATGAGGACCAGCCGGGCTATCACGGTGTGGAGCGCTTCAACGACCACGACAAGATGGTGGAGATGATAGCCGAGGCCGACAAGGAAGGCATGTCCGTCCACGTACACTCCGAGGGCGGCGGTGCCACGCACTTCATGCTGGGATGTATCGAGGATGCAGAGAAGATTACCGGCGACAAGGACCAGCGCAACGTGCTGGCCCACCTGCACTTCGTGACCGACGAGGATGTGCGTCGCATGGCCGACACAGGCTCCGTGCCTGCCGTTGCTCCGCTGTGGACACCGAAGGTTCCCGGCATGTATGACCAGGAAATCGTCTTCGTGGGTCAGGAACTGGCTGACGAGTCATACCCCATCAAGTCGTTCTTTGACGCAGGTGCCAACGTGGCGTTCCACTCCGACTACCCCGTTTCTCCGCTCATGGATGTCAAGCTCAGCATCTATACAGCAGAAAAGCGCGACTATCCCAAGGATGCGTTCGGCGGCGCCACCTCTCCCCGCAACATGAAGGAGGCCATCACCCGCGAGCAGTCGCTGAGAGCCATGACCATCAACGTTGCCCGCCAGTTCCACCAGGAGCACCGGATGGGTTCCATCGAGTTCGGCAAGATAGCCAACATGGCGGTGTTCGACTGCGACTTCCTGCACGACGACATCGAGAAGGTAGGCAAGGCCAACATTGTGGCTACCATCGTGGACGGCGAAGAAGTATATAAAAGCTAAATTTGAAAAGAGGACATGTCAAGACAGGCATGTCCTCTTCATTTATCCACAGGTCAACATCTTTCCATGATGAAGAAAAGACTGTTAACAGCAGCCGTATTGGTCATCTGCACCATAGGCAGCGCTCAGGCACAGGACACTATAGAAGGCGGTCTGTCGACGGATTTCGTGAGCAGCTACATCTGGCGCGGACAACAATTAGGCGATGTGTCCATACAGCCGGAGCTAAGGGTAGGATGGAAAGGTCTGAGCCTCGCGGCATGGGGCAACGTGGGACTGTCGAACCACAAAGATGCGAAAGAGATAGACCTGACGCTGTCGTATGAGACCGGCGGTCTCTCCTTTGGCATCGTGGACTACTGGAACGACGAGCACGACTCGCGCTACTTCTACTACCAGAGAGACTCCACGGGCCATACCTTCGAGGGCTTTGTAGCCTATGACTTCGGTCCGGTGAGCCTGTCGTGGCAGACCTTCTTCGCCGGCAACGACTATCAGGAGGGCAGCGGCCGGCGCGCCTGGAGCTCCTACTTCGAGGTAGCGACACCGTTCCGCCTGCTCGACTGCCGCTGGAAGGCTACGGCCGGAGTGGTGCCATGGGCTTGCGACTATTATAACACCAGCGGCTTCAGCGTGACCAATCTCTCGCTACGAGTCGCCAAGGACATCAAAATCACCGAATCGTTCGCGCTGCCGCTGTTTGCCCAAATCACCGCCAACCCAGCCAGTCAGAAGATGTATTTCGTGGCAGGGCTCACCCTGAAGGTTTTCTGACACAGCAGGCACGGAGTGTAAAGGTGTTAAGACAGAATATCAGGCGGTTGATCTCTCAAAATCTACAAAAAGAATGGTAAAATCTGCAAAAAATGAAGTTTTTTGGTGTTGACGTGTAGCATTTTGGAGGAAATTGATTAACTTTGTCAATCAAAAGTAGAGAACTCTCATCTGTAGAACTAAAACTTAATTTATTTCAATATGGTAACAGATTTATACATTTTGATGATTACGGCAGCCGTAGTCAGTATTGTTTTTAAGTTGTTAAAGCAGCCGGTGGTGCTGGGTTATATTGTTGCGGGCGTCCTGGTAGGTCCGCACCTGTTTGGCCAGACGCTTGTGAATGCTGACAATGTGAAGCATTGGGGCGACATCGGTGTGCTGTTTGTGCTGTTCTGCATCGGTCTGGAGTTCCGTCTGAAGAACCTCATCAGCAGCGGTAAGGTGGCGGCAATAGGCGCATTGACCATCATCGTGGGCATGATGGTGCTGGGCTACCTGGTGGGCTGGGATGCTAAGTTTGACATGGTCAACTCCCTCTTCCTGGCAGGCATGCTCTGTATGTCGAGCACCACTATCGTGATGAAAGCCATCGACGAGGCTGGCTTGAGTAAGGAGCGTTTCGTCAAGGGCGCGACCAGCATCCTGATTGTGGAGGACGTGGTGGCAGTGGTACTGATGGTATTGCTCTCCAGCATAGCCATCCGTCATCAGTTCGAGGGTGCCGAGCTGGCCAGCAAGGTTGTCGACTTGGCTATTACCCTCATAGCATGGTTTGTCTGCGGCATACTGATTATCCCTACACTGATTCGCAAACTGAAGCCCCATTTGAACGACGAGACGCTGATTATCCTTTCCTTGGGTCTGTGCCTGGGTATGGTGCTGACGGCCGAGGAAGCCGGGTTCAGCAGTGCTCTCGGTGCTTTCGTGATGGGATCCATCCTTGCTGAGACCGTGGAGTCGCATCGTATCGAAAAGCTGATGACACCGCTGAAGAATGTCTTTGCGGCCATCTTCTTCATCTCTGTGGGTATGATGATCGACCCGGCTTCGCTGTCGGAATACTGGATGAGCATCGTCTATGTCAGCCTGGTGATTGTCATCGGCATGATTCTCTTTGGCACTCTGGGTTGCTGGTGGGGCGGTCAGACGATGCGCGACTCCATGCTTACCAGCTTCTCATTCGTCCAGATTGGTGAGTTCTCGTTCATCATCGCCGGACTGGGTACCAGTCTGGGAGTCCTCAATCCGATCATCTATCCTATCATCGTGGCAGCCAGTGTGGTGACCACCTTCCTCACCCCTTATATCATGAAGGCTGCCGTGCCATGCTATACATTCCTCTATAATCACGCTTCAGACAGCCTGCGTGCCAAGATTGACAAGCGCGAGCAGGAAATGGCAGAAGCAGAGGAGGAAAAGCCGACCGGTGGCAAGAAGACATTTGCAGACAAGGTGCGCCATGCCGTCCGTCATACCTTCGTCACGAAACATCTTGTCGACCTGTTCTTCAAGAACATGAGTGCTCATGATGAAAAGAAGGGATAAACACTCAGCACGCCCACTGCTGTCGCTGACTGCAGTGATGGTGAGCGTCATCCTGGGGATGAGCATGCTTGCCAGCTGCAACGGCACTCCCACTGCCGACCTGGTGGTCTATGGCAAGATCTTCACCGCTGACAGCAGCAAGGTGGTAGAAGCCTTTGCCGTAAAGGACGGCAAGTATGTGTATGTAGGCGACAAGGCGGGAGCCGAAGCCTATGTGGAAGAAGGCAAGACCGAGGTGGTGGACTATACCGGCAAGGGCCTTGTGACGCCCGGCTGCGGCAACGGCCACGCCCACTACATGCTGGGGCATGCCCTCAGGACCATCGGCACGATGGTGCCATTTGAAGCCACGCCGGAGACGTTCCTCCAGGAAATTGTCCCCGCCGCTGTCAAGAAAGCCAAGGACAGCGGGGCCAAGACCGTCTTCGGACAAGGCTGGAACTTTATGAACTTCAGGGACCATCTGCCTACGCGCCAGCAGTTGGATGCCATTTGCAGCGACATTCCCATCTACTTCTTAGACGACGAATGCCACAAGGCACTGTGCAACACCGCCATGCTGGTCAGGGCAGGCATTATGAATGCCGACGGCACGGCCGGCAAGACCACCCTGCGCGGCGGCGAGATAGGGGTGGATGTCAACGGCATTCCCACCGGTTTCCTGTCGGAACAGGCCCAGACCTACGTGCGTTCCTTTATAGACTCCGAGAACCTCTACCCGCTCGACCGGGCCTTGTCCAATCTGGCCGACATCGAGCAGCAGCTGCTGTCAGAGGGCTATACGATGTACCACGAGGGATGGGGTAACTATTTCGTCAACACCAATTACTATCAGGCCGCCCAGCAGCAGGACAAGGCCGGCAAGCTGCACTTCGTGCTGGGTCTGCCCTACGAGATAGAAAGCTGGATGAACGTAGACGAGGCCCTGTCCAGGGCTGCCGATGCCAAGAAGTTTGCTTCCGCGCGCGTCATGCCCAGATGGATCAAGCTCCTCTTCGACGGCACGGTGGAGACCGGTACGGGCATTGTCGACCCGCTCTATCCCGACGGTCATCAGGGCATTGCCAACTGGACGGAAGAAGAGCTGACCGAGGTCGCGCGCAAGGCCAATGCCCTAGGGCTGACCCTGCACGTACACGTGATGGGCAACAAGGGTGTGAAGCAAGTGGTGAATGCCTTCATCAATGGCGGAAAGGACGAGATGCGCAATACGCTGGTACACGTGTATGCCGTCGACTCGGCGGACTATCAGCGGATGGCCGACCACAACATTCAGGTAGCCGCCAGCCTGATATGGCATCACGCCAGCGAAGCGGTCGTCGAGGACATGGCCCGCAACCATCCCGAGGGCCTGAAGGACAACGCCTATCCGCTGAAATCGTTCTTCGACTACGGTGTCAACGCATCGTCGCACTCCGACTTCCCGGCCTTGTGCGACAGTCCCGACGAGCCGTTCGGCATTATGGAGATTGCCGTCACGGGCGTGTATCACAAAGAAAACGGCAAGCCCTTCTGGACCAAGGAGCTGCTGACGCGCGAACAGGCCCTCGCCGCCCTGACCATCAATGTGGCCAAGCAGATGTTCATCGAGAACGAGCGCGGCAGCATCAGCACCGGCAAGTATGCCGACTTCCTGCTCCTCAACAAGGACGTGCTGACCTGCCCGGCGACGGAGATTCACGAGGCCAAGCCCGCCGCCACCTATTTCGAGGGCAAAAAGGTGTTCTCGCTGTAATCTAAAAAAAAAGTTTTTAATTTTTGCCTACACTGCCTACACTAACCCCGCTGAGCCCTTTGTACATCGGCGTTTGAGGTTAGTGTAGGCAAATTATTTTTAGTGTATGCAAGGGCAAAAAAACACGAAAAAGCTTGCAAAAGGCATCAAAATTGAGTATCTTTGCACTGATGACAGACTACAAAAAGGTACCAGACTGGTGGGCAGTATGCCCCAACGAGAACTGTACGGTGGCCGACACATGTCTTCGCCACCGGGTGTACAACCAACTCACGCAGAAGTGCAAGTACTGGCTCTGCTTGTTGCCGCAGGCCTGGGCGGAGTCCCCCTGCCCCTACTATCAGAAGGCAGAGAAGGTGACGATGGCCCGCGGCATAGCCGCAGTGTACAGGAATGTGCCGTACGACAGGTGGGTCTACTCCAACCTGCGCATCGCCCTGACCTCGTACTTCGGCAGCAAAGGCACCTACTACAGATATAAAGACCGCCAGCGCGACATCAACCCCAAGATGCAGCAGGAGATACGCGACATCGTGCACCGCTTTGCCCCAGGCGTGGAGGTGGCATTCGACGAGACCTATGAAGACTACGACTTCACCCAATATTAACGGCACGAAGGCAGGTTTTTGTCCCAGGCCCTGGGATTATTTTTACCACGCAGGGCAGAAAACGTCCCAGGCCCTGGGACAAAAAACGCACAGTACTCAAAAAACATAAAGGTAAAAGAGCATGAAAATAAGCATCATCAGAACAGACAGCAAGAACGTCATGCACCTGTCGGTGAAGACTGCGGCATGGTTTTTTGAACGTATCAAGACGGACACCAAGGCAGCGGACGTGGGCAGGCTGCGCGACTTCATAGCCCGTGTGGGCAGCGACGACAACATGCCTCCCAGCATCCCCGACATCCAAGTCTGCCCGCTGGTGGAGATGAAGAAGACAGACAACGGGCTGGTGGAGGTGACGGCCTGCAACGGCATCGTTTGGCTGCACGTGCCTGGGCTGATGACTGCTGAGGAGGTGGACGCGGTAAAGGAGGCCTCGAAGATGCTGCCCACCACCTTTGCCACCTTCACGGGAGCCGACGGTCGCAGCGTGGAGCTGCTGGTGGCTGTCGCATGGAAAGACGACACTCCCCTCCCCCACCAGGAGCCGGACATAGACCGCTTCCTGCAGGCAGCCTATGATGTCGCCTTCAAAATCTACAGCAGCATCCTGCCGAAGCCCATCGAGCGTCGCGCCGCCAAGGCCAGGAGCGGGTTCAGGATGACCCTCGATGCCGCCCCCTACTATCACCCACAGGCCACCCCGCTGACGGTGCAGCCGCTGACAACGGCCAGCACGGACGACACCGCACAGGACGAGGGCGAGATACGCGAGAGCGACATGTCGCTCTATGCCGTCTACGAACAGATGTACCGTCGGGCCGTCGCGCAGGCTCGCCAGGCAACGAGCAACAGGCCCGAGGGCGAGCGCTACCATGCCTACATCACCGCACTGTCGCAAAACCTCTGCGACATGGGCATCCCCGAGGAAGAGGCCTTCCTACACCTGCGCAACCACCATGTCTGCAAGAGCGGCTATCGTGAAGACGAGTTCAGGGCCATCCATGAGGCCGTCTATGCCGAGTCGCGTCTGGAGAAGCAGAAGGAACAAGAGGAACAGACAGCAGACGGCATGGTGAGCGTAGAAACCCAGCGGCTCATCTCGTTCCTCCGCTCGCGCTACGTCTTCAGGCTGAACACCGTGATGGGCTATGCCGAATACCGCCCCAACAACACCTGGATACAAGACTGGAGCCCGTGCGACGAGACTGCCATCAACGGCATGACCCTCGAAGCGCGGCTGGCCAACCTCGACGTGCGCGACAAGGACGTGCGACGCTACGTACACTCCAACAAGATTCGCCAGAGCGACCCCATATCCGACTTCATCGTGAAGGTGGCAGACAAGTGGGACGGCAAGACCGACCATATTGCCATGCTGGCCCGCTGCGTGCCCTGCGACATCCCTCAGTGGGAACGATGGTTCAAGAAATGGTTCGTGTCGATGGTAGCCCAGTGGGTGAAGCCTCAGCGCGACTACGGCAACGCCATCGTGCCGCTGCTCATCTCGTCACAAGGCGACAGCAAGACGACCTTCTGCCGCATGATACTGCCGCGCGAGCTGAGATGGGGATTCCTGGAGAACCTGGAAGTGAGCGAGAAACGCGCCACCCTGCAGGCCATGCACAACTTCCTGCTCATCAATCTGGATGAGTTCAACCAGATCAGTCCCAAACTGCAACAGGGATTCCTGAAGAATGTCATCCAGCTGCCAAGCGTGAAAATCAAACGCCCCTACGGACACCACGTAGAGGAGTTCAGGCGCTATGCCTCGTTCATCGCCACCACCAATGAGACCAATGTGCTGAGCGACCCCACCGGCAGCCGCCGCTTCATCTGCGTGAGACTGACCGCACCCGTCAACATCGACTACAAGCCCAACTACGAAGCACTCTACGGACAAGCCTACCAGCTGTTGATGGACAACGCTGACGACTGGTGGTTCCATGCCGACGAGGTGGCACAGATCATGGAGCACAACCGCCAATTCCAGGTGACGCCTACCGCCATGCTCTACTTCAACGAGCACTATGAGGCAGCCACCGACGAAAACGACGGTGAGTGGCTGTCGGCGACCACCATCTATGAGGAGCTGCGCAAGACGGCCGGAGCCGGACTGAAGGCCAACGGCGTCCATGTCCTGGGCCGCTATCTGCGCAACATGGCCGGACTACAGCAACGCCGCATAGGCACCAACAGACAGTATCTGGTGAAGAAAAAACCGTAGCCCCAGACTCCGCTCCGAAAAGCATCTACGACAGAGAAAACGCATTTTTTCCACATTATATAATGAAATTTGGAGAAATTTGATTATCTTTGCACCCGTGTTATGAAAACAAACTAGGAATAATACAACTAAAAAAATAAGAAAATATGAAAAAAATTAATCTTTTATGTGTGCTCGTACTGGCGCTTACGCTGGTAGACATCGTGATGAGTCTCTTTTTCACCAGCGGCAAATCGGCTACCCACATTGACCTCGACACTCTGTCGCTGGGCAGCTTGATCGGCTTGCTCGTCCTGATCTTAGTGATTCTGGGGGCGGGGGTGATGACGCTCGTCTACTTCATCAAGTTCATCCTGAACGTAAACCGCAACCAGATATTCACGGAGAAGAATGTAAGCCTGCTCCGCAAGTATGGTATATGCACCCTGCTGATAGGCGTAGGCCTCATCGGTTTCAGTCTCGCCGTCATTACTGGCCAATCGCTCACCAATGCCATATCAGACAGCATTACCGTATTGTGTGAAGGCTTCTTCGCCCTGCTGATGGGTGAGGTGTTCGGCATCGGCCTGAAGCTACAGGAAAGAAAGAGCGCCGCAGCATAACAACACCAGGATATTTACGGAGATTGGGTTGTCTTTGCAAAGTTTAAACAGAAAAAATAACAAATATCAGAATGAAAACCTCAAAATGGACATTGATGCTCAGCATAGGACTAGCATCGTGCTCGCTGGACATGCCCCAGCAGACAGACTCATCGTTTGAGACGATGACCATCAAGAAAACAGACATTGAGTTGCCTTACAAGTTCAGTGCCAGGATGAAAGGCCAGAACGACGTGACGGTCACTCCGCAGGTGAGCGGACAGCTGATGAAGATCTGCGTGACCGAAGGTGAGCAGGTGAAGAAGGGCCAGACGCTCTTTATCATCGACTCGCGCAATGCACAGTTAGAACTGGAGGCCGCCCAGGCCAACCTGCAGGCTGCCCTGGCCCAGGAGAACTCGGCCAAGCTGGAGTATGAGTCGAACAAAAACCTCTTTGACAAAAAAATCGTGAGCAGCTATATGCTCAACAACTCAGAAAACAGCTACAAGCAGGCCCAGGCCGCAGTAGCCCAGGCCCGTGCTGCCGTCAACCGCGCCAAGGTGAACCTCGGCTTCTGCACCATCTCAGCCACTGTCTCCGGTGTCATCGGTGAGATTCCCGTGCGCATCGGCGACCAGGTGTCTCCCACCACACAGCTGACCATGCTGAGCGGCAATACGACGATGTACGCAGAATTCTCTGTGACGGAGGCCGTTGTCGAGTCGATGGTGAAAGAAGGTGTGAAGGGTGCCGACGTGGATGAATATATTGCCCAACTGCCGGAAGTCACGTTTGTGATGAAAAACGGCACCGAGTACCCCCACAAGGGCCGTGTCGTCAGCATGTCGGGAGTAGTAGATGCTGCCACCGGTTCGCTGACCAGCAAAGTGTCGTTCCCCAATCCTAATGGCCATCTGTATTCTGGTATTCAAGGTACCATCGTCATGCCTTTTGCTGAAAAGGGCGTGATTGTCATTCCCCAGTTTGCCGTGGTACGCCTGCAGGACAAGTCGCAGGTGTATAAGGTGAAGGCCGACAGCACCGCAACGGCAGTAGAAGTGACCACACATGATACCGGCAACGGTAAGGACTTCATCGTGACCAGCGGCCTGAGCGAGGGTGACATGATTGTGACCACCGGTGCCAACAATGTCACAGAGGGACAGAAGGTACTCTTCCCTGGCGGGGTGAAGAAAGAAGAAAAAAGTGAGGAGTAATTTCGTGATAACGTAATATCGATATTCCGAAATATGAAGAACAATATCTTTATCAACAAATACGTGATGGCGTGTGCCATCTCGATTGTGATAGCACTGGTGGGCTACATCTCCATGAGTGTGCTGCCAGTAGAGCAATATCCCGACATAGCACCGCCCACGGTACAGGTCAGCACCAGCTACACCGGTGCTGACGAGAACACGGTGATGAAGTCAGTCATCCAGCCTCTGGAAGAGGCCATCAACGGTGTGAACGACATGACCTACATGACCTCCAAGGCCTCGTCGAACGGTGAGGTGGAGATCAACGTCTACTTCAAGCAAGGCACCGACCCCGACATGGCGACGGTGAACGTGCAGAACCGCGTCACCCGAGCCCAGTCGCTGCTGCCTGCCGACGTGAACAAAGTCGGTGTGAAGGTGGAGAAGCGCCAGAACAACATTCTGCAGATCTTCGCCGTGAAGAGTGCCGACGGCAAGTACAACGAGGACTTTGTGTCGAACTATGTCGACATTAACCTCAAGCCGAAGCTGATGCGTATCACCGGCGTGGGTAACGTACAGGGTCTGGGTAACACCTATGCCCTGCGCATCTGGCTGAAGCCCGACGTGATGGCGCAGTATGGCCTGACGCCCAACGATGTCTTTGCAGCCATCAGCGGACAGAGCTTCGTATCGGCAGTAGGTACGCTGGGCGAAATGTCGGAAAACTCCTATCAGTACTCCATGCAGTACAAGGGTACGCTGAAGACCGTCGAGGAGTTCAACGACATCGTGCTGCGCACCAGCGGTGGCGGCATCCTGCATCTGAGCGATGTGGCCGAGGTGAAGATCGGTGCCATGAGCTACAACTTCACGTCAAATATCCAGGACCGTCCGGGAGCCCTCTTCCTGGTATTCGCTGCACCGGGTGCCAATGCCACCCAGGTGAACGCCAACATCAAGAAGACCTTTGAGGAGGCGAAGAAGACGATGCCTCCCGGACTGGAGATTGTGACCATGATGACCAGCGACGACTTCCTGTTCGCCGCCATCCACAACGTGGTGGAGACCCTCGTCATCGCCATCATACTGGTGGTGCTCGTGGTGTTCTTCTTCCTGCAGAACTTCAAGGCCACCATCATCCCTTCGATATCTATTATCGTGTCGCTGCTGGGTACCTTTGCCATCGTGTCGATGGCGGGATTCTCGCTCAACATCCTGACACTGTTTGCACTGGTGCTGGCCATCGGTACGGTGGTGGATGATGCCATCGTGGTGGTAGAGGCCGTCATGGCGAAGATGGAGAACGGCATCAGCGATGCCCGCGAGGCCACTCGTCAGGCCATGAACGAGGTGTCGGTAGCCGTCGTCTCGTGTACGCTGGTATTCATGGCCGTGTTCGTGCCTGTGATGTTCATGCCAGGTACGTCGGGTACGTTCTTCACCCAGTTTGGTGTAACCATTGCCTCGTCCGTCGGTCTGTCGTGTATCTCAGCCCTGACACTCTGTCCTGCCCTCACTGCCATCATGATGCGTGTGACGGAAGGCAAGAAGGAAGGCAAGGGTCTGACCTACTACACGAAAAAAGCCTACGAGGCCAGCTACAACGCTATCTATAATAAGTATAGCAAGAGTGTGCAGAAGTTCATCAAGCGTCCGGTCCTGGCATGGAGTCTCCTGGCTTTGGCTGCCGTGCTGCTGGTGTTCTTCATGAAGAGCCTGCCTTCGGGTCTGGTGCCTCAGGAAGACCAGGGCGTGTTCCTGGTTGAGGTACGTGCACCGGAGGGTACCACGCTGAAGCAGACCCGCGAGATGGTGAAGAAGGTGGAGGAGAAGGTGAAGAAGATTCCCGAACTGGAGAGCTTCTCCATGACCTGCGGCTACGGTATGCTGTCGGGTGCCGGTTCCAACTACGCCACGATGGTGGTGCGCCTGAAGAATTGGGACGATCGTCCGGGCATGAACCACCTCATCGACCTTGTCCTCGGCCGCTTCTACTATGACTGTATGGACATCAAGAACCTGCAGGTGCTGCCTTTCCAGATGCCTCAGATTCCCGGCTACGGTACGAGTAACGACATCACCCTGATTGTGGAGGATCCCACCGACGGCAATCTGTCGGAATTTGCCAAGCATACCGAGCGTTTCCTGGCCAAATTGTCAGCGCGGCCGGAAGTTGCCTCCGCATCGTCCACCTACTCTGAGCGCTTCCCGAAGTATCAGGTAGATGTCGATGCTGCCCAGTGCGACCGCGCCGGTGTGTCACCCTCCGACGTGCTCAACACGCTGGGTGCCTACTGCGGTGGCGCCTATATTGGTAACTTCAACCAGTTTGGTAAGGTCTACCGTATCATGGCTTCTGCCTCGCCCGAGTATCGTCTCGACCCGCAGGCACTACAGAACATCTTCATGCAGGTGAGGGGCGGCAAGATGGCTCCTATCTCGCAGTTCGTCTCGTTGAAGGAGATTGTAGGTCCTGCCAATATCGAGCACTTCAACCTGATGCAGGCCATCACCTGCTATATCACTCCCGGTAGCGGCTATACGGAAGGCGATGTACACAAGGTCATTGCCGAGGTGTTCAAGGAAGAGATGCCCAATACGGCCACCTTCGAATATAGCGGCATGTCGCGCGAGCTGGAAGAGGCTGCCGGTTCTAATGCCACAGCCTTTATCTACATCATCTGCGCCATCCTGATCTACCTCATCCTGGCTTCGCTCTACAACTCGTGGTTCACGCCGTGGGCCGTGCTGTTCAGTGTGCCGTTCGGACTGATGGGTGCCTTCGTGTTCGCCTATTTTGGCAATTCACTCGGTCTGCCGGGAATGGACAACAACATCTACCTGCAGACGGGTGTCATCATGCTGATTGGTCTGTTGGCCAAGACGGCCATCCTGATTACCGAGTTCGCTACGGAGCGCCGTGCCCAGGGCATGAGCATCGTGGATGCTGCCTTCGAGGCTTGTAAGGAGCGTCTGCGTCCTATCTTGATGACCGTGGCCACGATGATTATCGGTATGGTGCCCCTGGTGATTACGGGTGGTGCCGGTGCCGTGGGTAACCGCGCCCTCGCCCTCGGTGTGATTGGCGGCATGAGCATCGGTACTGTTGCCCTGCTCTTCGTCGTACCTGCCTTCTTCATCGTGTTCCAGAAGCTGCATGAGAAGTTCCAGGGAACAGTGACAGTGAAAAGAGAAAACGCCGAAATATCATAACATCGAAGCATCGAAGCATCGAGACATCGAAGCATCGGGATATCGAGACATCGGGATATCGAGACATCGAGACATCGAAGCATCGAAATATCGAAACATCGAAATATCGAAACATCGCAGATAATCATGAACAGACTAAGCAACATCATCACCGTCGCAGCCGTGAGCCTATCGCTCACGGGCTGCGGCATATATAACAAGTACGAGCAAAAGACGCAGGCTCCTGCTGAAGCCTTTGGCACTACGCAGGACATTATAGGAGCCACCGGTGAACAGTCTATCGCCCAGATGACGTGGCGCGAGTTCTTCACCGACCCTAAGCTCCAGCAGCTCATAGAACAGGTATTAGCCAACAATACCGACCTGAACTCCGCACGCATCGCCGTGGAGAAATCGCAGGCCGCACTGAAAGCGGCCAAGATGGCCTATCTGCCGTCGCTCTATTTCTCACCGCAGGGTACTATTTCCAGCTTCGACGGAAACAAGGCCACAAAGACATACAGCCTGCCGTTGCAGTTGTCGATGGAGGTAGATGTATTCGGCTCCATCACCAACAAGAAGCGCGCAGCCAAGGCCGTGCTCCTGCAATCACAGATGCAGCAAGAGGCAGTAAAGTCTAACCTCATCTCGGTGACAGCCCAGCAGTACTTCTTGCTGCAGGTGCTCGACCTTCAGTTGGAGATTCTGGAGATGACCGACAGCCTCTGGAACAAATCGCTTGAAACGGAGAAAACACTCTGGGAGAACGGCAAGGCCTACAGCACTGCTGTCAACCAGATGGAGGCATCCTATCTGAGTGTAAAGACACAGATTGTGGATACCCGCCGTCATATCCGCTCTGTAGAAAACGAGATCTGCCAGATGCTGGGCATCACACCCCAGCACATTGAGCGTGTGAAGTGGGGTTCCACCATACTGCACCATGCTGAGGCTCTGGGCGATGCCCAAGAGCGCATGTTCGACACCAAATACCTGCATCTGGGCGTACCGGCCATGATGCTGGAGTACCGTCCTGACATCCGCATGGCCAACCACGCCATGGAGGAGGCATTCTACAACACACAGGCCGCCCGCTCTGCATTCTACCCCGGCATCACACTCAGTGGCTCAGCCGGATGGACCAACTCGAATGGAGAAATTATCAACCCGGGAAAACTGCTGCTCAATGCCATCGGACAGCTCACACAGCCCATCTTTGCACGTGGCCGACTGATAGCCAACAAAAAGATTGCCCAACTCACTGAGGAGGACCTGCAGAAGAAGTACGTGCAGACAATCATCAACGCCGGCAACCAAGTGAACGAAGCCATGGCAGACTGCATGGCAGCCCGCGAGAAGCATACCTACTACCACCGCCAGGTGG
>Ga0326513_10001056_pt1 | contig 22528 bp, 21 predicted proteins | sample 2_2465_0518_D_FD_203654 | JGI IMG/M metagenome (GOLD analysis project Ga0326513, IMG submission 203654) | Bovine rumen microbial communities from UC Davis, California, United States - 2_2465_0518 | ecosystem: Host-associated > Mammals > Digestive system > Stomach > Rumen | place: USA... | reverse complement strand
TGTCTGGATTGGGTATTCTACGATGAGCTACCCAACATGGATGCTGGCGGTCCTATCCACGACGGCGAGTCTGCTCAAGACGAAACCTGCTTTGTAGAAACAGCCCGATTCCGGGTATGTCCTCGGGAGGGTACATTTGGTATCCAAGTGCCCAAGGGAGCTTGGCACTCGGTCATCGTCCACGAACCAAGTACAATACTTGAAGCTAAAGATGGAGCATATATGCAACCATAACTGCAAAAGCCCCTGCATTTTCCTTTTGGGAATTTGCAGGGGCTGCTTTTATTACTTGTTACCTCCACCGAGGCCAAAACAAATATCTACAAAATTGCCAGATGGCATTTAGGAGCTTCATTCCACGATACTCGCCTTAATTGTATCAACAATGTACTTCACATCATCATCTGTGACGTATGGTCCGGCAGGCAGACACATGCCGACTTTGAATATCTCCTCTGAAACGCCGTTAACATAAGCTGGAGCGTCTTTATATACCGGCTGTTTGTGCATAGGCTTCCATACAGGACGAGCCTCTATCTGAGCCTGATCCAGCGCTACACGCAGTGCTTCCACATTATCGTTCGGCTGACAGTCGGTAGTTGCCGAAGATGCAGCGTGAATCACGCCTGCCGCACCACCAACAGCACCTGTCACGATAGTCTTGTAGGCATTCTCCTGACCTTTGATTCTGAGGTCAGGATCGAGCGTGATTGTACATAGCCAGTAGTTACTATCATACTCTCCAGTAGTTGGCTGACTATGAATAGTAACGCCCTTCACATCCTTGAGCAACTCCTCGTAGAGCTTCTGCACATGCTTATGATGGGCAATGTGATCATTCACTACAGTCATCTGACCGCGACCGATACCCGCGCAGATGTTACTCATGCGGTAGTTGTAACCTATCTTCTCATGCTGGTAGTAAGGGTAGCTCTCACGATACTGGGTAGCATACATCATAATTTCGCGCCACTCATCCTCATTCTCGGTAATTAGCGCACCGCCACCGCTGGTGGTAATCATTTTGTTACCGTTGAAGGAGAGCACACCATACTTGCCGAATGTACCAAGCACCTGGCCGTTGAACTTCGAACCAAAGCCTTCTGCAGCATCCTCTACCACAGGAATTCCGTACATATTGGCAATCTCCATGATGCGGTCAATCTTGTATGGCATGCCATATAGAGCTACGGGCACGATAGCCTTAGGAGTCTTTCCCGTCTTGGCAATACGGTCTTTGATAGCCTCCTCCATCAAATCTGGATCCATATTCCAGGTATCCTTCTCAGAATCCACAAACACCGGTGTTGCACCCAGATAAGTTATCGGATGTGACGAAGCACAAAACGTAAAGCTCTGCACAATCACCTCGTCACCAGCCCCCACGCCACAAGCCAGTAACGACAGATGCACCGCAGCGGTACCAGCAGACAAAGCGACAACACGTTTAGAGAGTGCCTTGTCATCCCGAGCATCCTCCTTGTCATCTCGAGCTTGCCGAGAGATCTCTCCATCTCGACCATTCACAAAGTCTTCCAGATCCTTTTCGAACCCATTCACGTTCGGTCCCAAGGGCACTACCCAGTTTGTATCAAAAGCCTCTTTGATATACTTCTGTTCTGTACCTTCGTCACTCATGTGAGCTAGGCACAGGTAAATTCTTTTTCTTTCTGCCATATATCTTAATTATTTAAAACTCTTTATATTGTTTCCCCAGCATACTCCATATTCTTTCCAAATACCGTGCAGAGAATCATCTGGAAATCCTTGATAAAGGAATAGTGATGATAGTAGTAGCAGTTTATGCGCACTTTATCAGGATAGATTACGTTGTCGTTATATTCTACCGCAATCTCTTGTGCAGGGCGTGTATCGCCCTCTTTCTGCTTCTGTGCAACATACTCTGCAATCATCTCGTCCTCTAAACGATATTTCAACGTCGCAGGGCCAGTGATACCAGGTCGTAACTTCAATACATCGCGCTCATCCCCTTGTAGTTTATCAGCATAACCTGGTACATCTGGTCGCGGGCCAACAAAACTCATATTGCCTATCAGAACGTCCCATAGACCGGGTAGTTCATCTAGTTTATAGTGGCGCAACTTTGCACCAAATGGCGTGATGCGACTATCGCCTGCAACACTTACTGTCGAACCATTATGCTTCACTGTCATTGTGCGGAACTTATGGCAGTCGAACAATTTTCCATCCTTACCAACTCTCTTTTGTACAAAGAAAGCTGGTCCTCCAGGCATTTTTATCTTAACCAATACTGCCACAATCAGCAGCACGGGCCAAAGAAATAGAAGGCCAATCAACGAGATTAGCCTGTCGAAAATGTATTTTAGTATCATAATTTATAAATATCCTTTTTGTTTCCTCCAACACCAGTGCCACAGCTTCCAAAATGGAGACCATAACACTTCTGATGGATAATAACTTACAAAACGCAGGTTACGTTTCAATTGTACGAAGCCACGTTCAAAGCGCTTCTCTTTATCTATACGCAACATCCTTTCGTCATATTTCCCGAAGTTTCCTGCTGACAGAATCTCAGAAAGTAAATGCTTTCCATGTCGCTCATTTACAACACAAAGAATATATTCTTCCGTCAATCCGAAGCACTCCCGCAGAATCCACATAATGCCTCCAACGAACTTAGCCATTTTCAGCGATTTCAACACCTCAAAGGCTTCTTTACGTTGTTCCGCAGATGAATGCATCAATATATAGTAATAGTCCATCAACTGTCTTAGGCCAATACCTTCAGAGAAAATGTGGCGATAAATATGAACGATTGAAAATACGAGATCAAATCCAACTGTCGTATGTGTAAAATCAAACTCTACATCATAATTTTTGAACTGTAGTTCAGACTGTTTCTCAAAGAACTTCTGAAGTTTCTTGTTCGAGGATGGATTATACATCCAAGAAGGCATGAAATGAACTTCTACAGGTACATCCTCAAAGAAATCAATATCGGAGTGCTTTATGTCGATGTGTCCTAGATGATATCCATTCTTCCTTGCAAAATCTAGAATTTCTTTCCTATCGCCTTTTACCCATATATCAATATCACCACATTGTCTATATTCCGGATGCTCATAATAAAGTGCTGTACCTTGACCTTTCAGTACACAACTCTGAAAACCAGCTTCCTTAAATATCTCACATAGTTCTTTCGCCCTTTGATTTTGCAGTTTATTCTCGACTATGGTTTGTTGCTGAATACCAATCCATTCATATAGCAAACTCACGGGAGGCTTTTGGAAACTATCCGTTTCAGTAATTCTACTCAGCCCTTCCAATGCCACGCTTGCCAATGACTGCTTACATGTCAAAACAAACAATTCCGCCCACTCCTTATCAGTAGGAGCTTTATCGAATCCTGACTTATTACCAATTGCAATCTGTATCAGTTCAAAGAACGTCCGTGCTATTCGCATCATCAAGGTCTAGGTTATCTTTTGTGCTTATCTGAACACTCGATATGCAATTTTCTTAATCCAAGCAGGAGAAATCAGCATACAAAACATGGCAAAGCCATATACATCCGCTCCAAAGCCATACCCCAAACCTTTATTTATCATCAGTCTATCGGTAAACTGTTTCTTCGCAAATGCCCATCCATTCCTGCGTTTCTTGAACATCGTGTCCGTCATGCGAAACCTTAGTACCACATCAGAGATATTTGCATGCTTTGTTCCTGCCATCATACCGTCATACCAAAGCATTGTATCCTGGTTTTGCCGGTACTCTGGTCTGTATTTCTTTCCATTTAGTTTGTCAAAGAAACTCTTCCTGAACAACACTGCAGGATGTGCATGGGGATTTCTTTTTGCAAAAAACTCCCTACAATCTTCGGGTGTCTTAGGATAAATTATCCTTTTGTTACGACTGTTCCCCTTTTCATCTATTTCGTCTATAGCACCGCCCACTACATCTATTTCAGTGTGACTATCGAGGTATGCAATCTGTTTTTCAAATCGAGATGGTTCTGATATATCATCAGCATCCATTCGTGCGATATACTCATATCCCTCTTTGAAGCAAATATCTAACAAATCATTTAAAACACATGCAAGGCCACGATTCTCTTTGTATCTTATTATAGATATTTTATTAGGATGATTTATCATCTCAAAATATTGCTCGATATCATCACCTACAGGCCCATCCACTCCTATATAAACATGGGAGTCCTTATATGTTTGCAATATTATACTCTCTATCGCTTTGCTCATATATTCCACCTTGTCTTTTTTATAGACTGGTAGAATCACCGCAACTTTTTTGTTCATATTTCTACTACGTATAGTCCACGATGACCTTCAAACACACTATCAAAACAAACCTTTTTACCATCCCTACTCCAACGCGGGTGAAGATCACATCTTGTATCATTATCATATTTAAAAGGAGAGAACACCTTTGCTATAGTTTTCACGCTACTACCTTCGATATCATTATCTCGTCCCAACTTAACTTCCTGTATTCTTGATCTGCTTGGATAAGTATCAAAGACCACAAGATTATTATCAGTTGGGCAATAACTAGGATGTCCGTCATTGCTCAGTTGTGGCCATATATGTGTCCACTCCTGGGTCTTATCCTTCATAAGATAGAAACCAGGGCCATACTCTTTTTTACGCTCAAAGGCAATAATCTCTTCGGCACTCTTCCAATAGCAATGTGACACCATATCATCATCACTCAGCACATACATATCTGTACCATCCACATTGCAAGTAATCAGTCGTGTATATTTCCGTTGGCCCACAAACCAACGATACAATACCATAAAGCGCTTTCCATTAGGTGATAGCATTAAGTGGTTCACCTTGTGCACACTTCCCTCTTCCTGCATCTCCTTACGAGGCTGAAACTTGGCAAAATCCGTATATTTTAGCAATGGTGTCACTTCACCGCTTTCAATATCCATCTTCCAGATACACGTCTCATCAGGAAGCGCAACTCCCTTAGTTTTTTCAGGTAATGCGGCATAACCATACCCTAAGCGAAGGCTGTGTAAACGAGAGAAGTCAAGAGACAATGCTATTTTTCCATCAACAGACACAGTATATACTGGCATAGGTAACATCTGTTCTTTTCCCGTAGCCACTTCCAAAACCACAGAACAATACTTCCCGTCCCTCAAATCGTTATACATTATTCTTGATGAGAAGTCCGGTCCCATCCATTGCGCCATACATCCTTGCTGCACATTCCACGTATGCGTCTTTGCAATAACTCTGAACGAATTATTATCTTTCGTGTCAATCAGCAAGATCTCCGCTTCGCCTGTGGGATCTGGTTCACTCCAAGTATCTTTTGCTCTCATACAAAGCATATATCTCCCTGTAGCGTCCCAAGGCGATTTGTCGTAATATCCGAAGAAATACTCTGCACCATCATTAGGTGATATTCTTACTAAATCTCCCTCGGAGGTAATTTTCTTTGACAGGGCATACATCGTGCGCTGATAGCCTCGTTTGATGATTTTCTTTACCCGTGGGTATTTGTTTAATTGGTAGTTTATTTTTTGTTCTAAACTCATATCGCTAAGGTGATTATTTAAAAAACAACTTGTCATTCCCCTTTTGAGAAAGATCCATCTCCTCTCAAATTATATATATTGTTGTTTGTAACAATATTTTCATAGTTAGCCCCCTCTGAATGTAGTACATACCTTATGTTGCTGAAAATATTGTTGCTAACGACTATTCCTCCATCTTTCTCCGATTCTTTATCTTTAAGAGAGATCGCCTCTTCCGTACAATCTTTTAAAATATTGTTGTTTATATTGATATTTTTCATAACTCCAGCATTTGTTCCCAAAGATATAATAGTAGTGGCTGTTTCTGATGTGGTGGAAATATATTTACCAAAAATATTATTAGTGATTACAAGTCCGTTTACATCACTACTACATGTTATGGCACTGGATACTGATTTTACAAGAACATTGCCGCTAATGATAGAATCTCCTATAGGTAAAAAACAATTTAACAGCGAGCCTGTGTTATCTAATTCATTCTCACAGATGAACATAGCAAGCACTGAAGATTTATAATTGTTTACCCTACGATGACTATCATTTTCTTCCAGAACCAAAGCAGATCCATTGAACACCTCATTTATCTTATCAATGCCGTGGCATTTGTTTCTGACAAAAATGACCCCCCTTCCGTCATAAGGGGGATTTTGGGCAACATCCTTGGTCGCCTGGATTGCTGCTGAAACATAATGCAAGCAACAATTTGTATTGCTGAACAAATTGTTTTCCACCTTTATTCCACGCCCATGAGCAACTATACATCTTCCAAAATTTGATATGTAACAATTTCTAATATTGCTATCTATTTGGCCAGGCAAAACAGAATCACAAATCTCAATGGCCACCAAATTCTTTCCCCCTTTCGATGACACGATAGCTATATTTTCTATGGTAACATCAAAAGCCTTCAGGTTAAGAAAAGAGTTTGAGCGACTACTCCCTTCAGTCGTTTCAGGGACATATTTAAACATTGTTGTTGTTGTGCTGCGATAGGTTTCACCTTTAATGTACGCATTCCTAACGTAACTGCTTACTTTCTTTTTAAACAGGTAAATGCCACCAGGAATTTCCAAAACGTTATTGGACGACGAACTCAAGGCGGTTTCTAAGCATGCGCTATTGTCACTGTTATGGGGAGAGACTCCAAACCACCGTACATTTAGGCTGCACGCATACAATCCTTCCAATTTCACATTGTCGAATATTTTTATCGGAAGAGAAAAGATTCCTGTATTTTTGCCCACTAAAACTCCATTACAAATCCGTCCTTCCCCCCTAAACAACAAAAAACTATGCTCTGGCAGAAGGATTTTTTTGCCATTTAAATCAAAAGATGATTCAATGACGTATATTGTTCGACTTTTATTTACCTGATTGACGAATTTTTTATCGTTATCAAGACACAATGTATCATAGGAGTTCCTTTTAGTATTAAAATAAGCATCACTATTGGAAGTTGTGTCAATTATTGAATTTCTTACTTCAATCTTAGCAGACAGATTATAACAAATTGTCACAATCAACAAAATAAATACCAGCCTCATTTCCATAGTAACTGTATTAATCCTCTGACATAAACTAATTTATAACAAATAGTCTTGAATGGCCCCACTGGCCTTGCCCCCCCAAATGTATTTGATGTAGTATCTTCATGTCTTCTATAGTAAATTAGTTTTTCTGGTATTATTTTGTATTTGAAATAGAATGCTGCTACATTGCCTATCCATCTGTCGTGGGATTGCAAGTTCTTCGGAAACGGTAAGGCTTTGCTGAGCAGGTTCCTTCTAAAAGCAGCACAACTTCCCTGATATGGCGTACTAAACAGTACAGCCATATATCTGTTTGTATGTATCATTTCTTCTTTTACAAATCGCGTGTCTGAAAGTACATTAAGATTTGCATCTGTCACAATGGCATCACTCACTACGTAGTCATATTTCTCCAAATAATCAAGAGAGACTTGGACTTTTCCTTCCTTCCAAACATCGTCCTGATCTGCTAGGAATATGTAATCGCCCTTGGCATATTTCAATGCATTTTCAAAATTAAGCGTAGCATAGCGAAAACCAGGAAGCCCTTTAGGAGGATTATAATGGTATATTTTAATTCTATCGTCATTAAATGAGTGCAAGACTTCGAGAGTGTCATCAGTTGAACCATCATCTGAAACTATTAACTCGTCATTCTCCGTTAGTTGCGTGATAATAGAGGAAATCTGCTCTCGTAAATACTTTCCTCCATTATGCGTTGCCATGCAAACTGAAATCATTTTTCTTTCTGTTTATTCAGGGCATAGCAATCAACTTTCTTTTTGCCACTTCCACTTGCGCTTTAGCTTGAATTTCAAGTAACGCAACGAGTAGTGTCAGATGATGTATGCCCTGTAGGTTATTTTACAAATAAGTGAATTGTCTGAGTAAAGTGAGTTGTTATCGCCATGCAGATGATACTTAATGAGTGGTTACTCGATATATTTTACGAGGCCACATAACTCGCAGATGATACCAATCCAATAGTCGTGGACTATGAGCCGTGGGTGGTAAATAATGATTTAGCTTCTCCCTATGGAAAACCATACAGCACCCCATATACGAATGTGGCAACATAAAAAAGTTATGGAATCTGAATCTATCTGCCCACATGGTTTCATCTAAGCGGTTCATGTCTCTACTACATTTCTCTGCATTATGAATTACAAGGCCACAATTTTCAAGAGCTTTTAAACATGTTTTCACCTTCATTGGCAACCACAAATCATCTTGATCGGAGAGGATAATTATATCTCCCCTGCTGTGTAAAAAATTACGTGTTATCAACTGATGCTTACTTGCGCCATAGGAATGATTCGCATTTATAATCAATCGAATACGCTTATCGCCATACTCACGCAATATAGGCATAGTTTTATCGGCAGAATTATCATCGCTTACCACAACTTTATCTTCTTTGCCCAATTGACTGAGGATACTACTTATCTGTTCTTTGATATAATGTTCGCCATTGTAGCTGCTTTTGTACCTAATATATAGGTATTACTACCTGTAGTTTATCGGATGCTTACATTGTAGGTGGCCATGCAAACTGAAATCATGATTTTTTGTTAGAGTTATAATTGTATATTGACTGGCTCATAAATCTAATTACTATTTTATTAGGACATAGTGGTCTTTACGTTTATTGTCAATGCCATTCATTTGAACATCTTCAAACGTCTGTCTCACATAGAATCTATGTTCTGCACAATTTGTACTGAAAATAGTTTGGTAAGGTGTCTCAACACCATAGTATTTTATTACGCTATTACTAAGGAGAAAGTATAGTAGAAAAGACATGAGGTACACAATTGGCCTAGTCGACATCTTTTGGAAATAGAAGGACAGGCACATGGAAATTGCAAGTATGTTAAAGATGCTTAAATAATCGGCAATTCTGAAGAAGAAAGGAATACCGGAAAATACGATTCTCAATATGATTGAAAACCATGACATATTGACGCACAGTAAAGTGAACCTGTCTGTTTCCTTATTAATCATCATCACAGGAATGACGCATAATATTGTCTTAATAAGGAATGCAATGCCTATCAGGCCTTTGCTGAATTCAACATCATTATAATCACCATAAATGCTATTGATTATGAAAGAAATAGCAAAAAAATTCTCTTGCATGAACTCAAAAAAACCTATGGCATAGAGAATCAATAATAGAATAACGACAGAGAACATAAACCATTTTGGTAACACTCTCTTTGTGAAGATATAAATTAGAGGTAGAAATCCGAAAAGGACATAAGCTGAAATATGAAACATTGGTGCTGCCAACAGAAACAACAGCGCAATTATTTTTTTCTTAGAATGATAGAAATATATAGAATAATTGAAGCAGGCCATCGAAATAGATTGCCTAACAATGTTGTCACAATTGGTAAAACAATTAAGGCTTATGAAAACAAAAACACCAAAGCATATTATATTATTATTTTTAAAAAACGGGAAAAAAGAAAAATATGTAAATAAAGAAGCAACAGCCAGGACTCCGATGAATCCCCAATCAGTAAACCCGAATAATTTATTAAGGTAGACATATCCAAATTCAAGAACCTGCTTGTCTGTTAGATTATCTGATGACTCTTCCCAAAACATTCTTACATAATTGTGGTAGTCTGATGTTGTGTCATATCTTATAGCCGAAAGGAGAACCAACAAAATGAAAGGGATATATTGCCTTTTAGAATCCTTCCTGTACAGATAGCAAACAAGCGGTAACACAATTAAATATATAAGGGTGAAACTCATTTAAATGAAATTTATTTATGAATGATCTGAATTTGTGTACTAATTAAAAATGCTGCAGGAGTTCACTTAGATTTTTTGGATGTTGCACATAATTACCGAAAGCTTCCTGAAATGCTGTCGTCTCTTCAACATATCTTCCTATTTTATCTTTATCCAGCAGTTCAGACAAATTATAACATTTAATATTAAAGAAAAGTCTACATGTGACTAAAATAGTGCTTGAAATACTGAGAACAGCTATTGGCATCGTATTAGAAAAAGCTAGGAGAGACTCTAGTGATATACCAGAAGAACTAAGTTCAGTATATTCGTTATAAAGGACACTGAATTGAAGATCCCTTGGATGCCGTTTGAAGATTACATTATATCCTTTTTTTATAAGTTCATCTGCCACAGTTTTAATGACTTTTACATCCGCCATGTCCTCAATCTCTCTTCTTTCCCAAGCCGTTGTACATATCAGCACTGTTTGTGTAGGTAGCTGGTCAATATTCCCCATGGGCAAAGATTGTTGCTTCAAGGCCTTGATATAATATGGCAGAATTAGGTCGTTTACCACAATTGTTCTTCCTGTATTCAAGAACAGCTTAGCGTTATGATAATCTTTGGTCCTTGTTAAATATTTGTATCCTATCCCATACGTTACAGCTTTAGTGTAAAAGTTTATTAGTCTTGAGGCCAGCCCATGACTTTTTAACTTTATAGGAAAATAAGTTGAGACACCTTCGTCGTAGACAATGTGACAGATATGCACCCCTTTGATATTCCCTGTCACCAGAGAACAATGATATGAATCAATCGTCCAAGGTTCTACAAAAAAAATGGTTCTCTTTATTTTTTTCGGTTTTCTTCTGAGTATATATTTAAGTGAAAGAGCCATCTTCTGGAGGTAGCCTAAATATGAAAACTTTTCCTTCTCTATTTTCTTAATTATAAAATCTCCAATATTGTAAAATATAGTCTCATTAATGGCATAGCCTGTTTGGGCATGGGGATATATAAATATATATCCGCTACAGTTGACAGATAGGCTTTTTAAATATGACAGGCAAGCAACTATACCATGTGCATGCCATGGTGTAGTTGCAAACCCCAGAAAATTCACCTGAGAATCTTCCGCTATATCTGATATGTAATCATTAAAGTTCATCTTAAAGATCTCTTAATAATTGTTCGGCCCATTCCCTTACACATCCTTCACCTCCTTTTCGGTGTGTGATCTTTATTCCTGGAATACATTTCACTTTTTCGCAAGCATCTGCTGGACATGCCGCAAAACCTACCTTTGAAAGGAGTTCTATACAATTCTCATCATCGCCTATATATGCAACCTCTTTTAATGTTATGCCTAGCTCATTTGCTATTTTGATAGCTGCAGCCAGTTTACCACCATGAGCCTCCTTTTGTCGAAGATAGTCGACTTGCAACTTCTCAGCCCTTCTCCGATTCAGGTTGCAATTTTCGCTAGTAATAATGCCAGTTTTCACCCCAGACTCTCGGAGCAATTGAATACCCATTCCGTCACGAGTATTAAACTTCTTCAATTCATCTCCATTCTCACTGTAATACATTCCTCCGTCAGTCAGTGTACCATCAATATCAGTAATGAAAAGCTTTATCTTTCTTGTTGTTTCTTTGTGCTTTTTAGACAAAATATGCTTATACATTAAATTTTCCATAACCAACCAATCGTCTGGTTCATCAATTTCTGCTCCGGTATATTCTGGCATTTCATATATACCAATTTTCCCGCTTAGTCTGTTGCCACTGGCTTTTATATTCTTTACTGTGTTTATATAGAAAGCTCCATTTTCCATTAGCATCCCCTTGAAATCCTGACGGCGAGGCCTGTTCTTGTAATCATAGTTTATGCTTTCACCTTCCTCATTCCAGAAAAAGCGGAAATTCCTGACGCAAGTCAAAATACTGTCGAACTCACTTTTGGCGAACATTTGTAATGCTTCTGAAAAATGGACAGTTTGTGTCATCGGCGATGTTGCCTGTACCAACATAAACACATCATCATCTGAAAGTGAAGCGTAGTTAATGTATTCAAGCATAACGCTTTCTGTAGTTGCCGTATCACAAGCATTTTTATCAGAACGCCTATATAGAGTCGTCTTATTATAATTTCTTGCTTCGACGGTGCCCCAGATTTCATCTGAGTCAGTGGCGACAATCACATCATCAACTTCCTTGCATTTTTCAAGTGCCTCAATGTTCCAGCACACGAGCGGTTCTCCGAGCAAGAGTTTGATGTTTTTAAGAGGTATGGATTTGCTCCCGCCCCTCACGGGAATAAATGCTATAATTTTGTTCATCAGAATTTACCAAATAGATATTTATTTATATAATAATTTTTTTCCAATTGTTTTGCAATTATAATTGAAACGTATGTCACTATAATTGAAATTATTAGTGTAGTTAAATCATAATAAACAGACCCTGTGCAAGGGAGTATTATGCCTAACTTGCTCAGCCCCAATCTTACGATAAAGGCTTGTAAGATGTACACATGCAAGGAATACCCCCCCCGTTAGCAATTTTTAACATAATCTTGGCGGGTTTCAGAGCCTCATAACATTTCATGGAAAAAAGAATAAAGAACAACGAAGCGACAGCTCCTGTAAGATAACGAAATCCTACATACCAAAAACTGGCAGGATGAATAACAATATTCAGATTCAGTGCCATTTCTTTGTAATCAATCCAGCAGGGTTGAGAGTTATACCATATATAATCTTTATTCCAGAAAATTTCACAGACTATAAAGCACAAAGCCATTATAGGCAAAAGCTTGTTTAAATTCTTCTTCAGATAATCTGATTTCGAATGTAAAAACAAACCGAAACCGAAGAAGGGGAGCATGAAATCAAGCTTACAGTAACCCAATATTGGTATGCACCAAATGATAGGGAATATTATTAGGCAGGCCAATAACGCTATGTATTTTTTGTATTTACAATTTAATGTAAAGTAAGTACCCCATAAAAAATAGCACAGAAAAAGACTCTTAAGATACCAGAAGTTCTCATCAAACCCGACAACTGAGCATATCAAAAACAATGTTATACATGGTATGATAAGTTGTCGGAATTTTCTAATAACATCTAATTTCCCGTCTATAATTTTATACGACACAAAACCGCTCAACATCATGAATAGGGGCATGTGGAAGGAATATATAAAACCATGAGCCCCCGTGTAATTTGTATCTCCTGTATACCATCCCATCCTTGGTAGGACATGCCCCCATACAACCATGAGAATGGCAAAGATTTTAAGGAAATCAATCCAAAGAATCCTTTTCTTAATACCTACCATTTCACCTGGTTTTTCTTCAGTTTGTCACGCTGCACCTTTTCAATATCAAGAATATCCTCGCATTTATATGTCAAAGCCTTTGCCACAGCACGGCAGTCACGAGCCAATTTCCTGACTCCATCCGGCTCTAAAGACGCTGCATGATCAGTTCCTTTCCATGTTCTATCAAGAGTATAATGGCGTTCTATCCATTCAGCACCAAGTGCTACGGCAGCCGAATCAACAGCAATACCGAGATGATGTCCAGAGAATCCTATTGCCTTTACACGATTAGCATATAATTCACGCAGTTTGGTGAGTTCTAAAAGACATATATCCTCAAACGGTACAGGATATCCAGAAGTACAGTCATAAATCACCAAATCCTTATTACGTCCCTTTTCTTCAAAGAAGGATACAATTTGTTCTTCCTCCTCACGGGTAGTCATACCAAATGAGAGATGAATCTCCCCTTCAAAGTTGTCACAAAGATAAGTCAGCATGGGCTTATTCAAGTTACATGCAGACGGAACTTTAATGAGATTAGGCTTCAACGTACAGATTTCCTTGGCAGATGTTACATCCCATACAGAAGTGGAATACTCAATACCATATTCATTGCACCATGCTTGAAGCTGACGGTGCTGATCGAGAGTAAACTCAAGAAATTCCCTGTGTGCTCCATATGTCGGGCCATAAGAGTTTTCCGGATGGGGATGTGGCGCGTTATATTCTTCTGGAGTAAGCAACTCCTTATTACAACGCTTTTGGAACTTAACAACGTCCACCTTACAATAGGTTGCAGCCGTCATTATCATCTCTTTTGCAATTTGCATGTCACCTTTGTGATTGCAGCCAATCTCGGCAATTACTTTTGGACTTTTCATAATGTCAATTCTTTAAAATATCTCTAATTATTTTCATGTTTTTCTGTGTTATTTTCCACAGCGTATCTTTTGCCTTGGCTATATCCTCCATACACTGGGTATAATTGTCGTATAGATTGTTGGCAAGGAGCATCAGTTTTAACTCAAATTCTGGGTCTTGTACATCCACTCCCCATTCTGGATGGCCTATATCATCAAGAAACCATTGCATCTTGTCGTGCGATACGATGGAAAGTATAGGAGTACCACAGCCAAAGGGTATCATCTGCGCATGTCCCCTCATTCCGATAACAAGGCGAGGACGTGAATAGCAGTCTACTATTTGCCTGACATTAACAAGTTCCACAAGTTCGAAAGGTACGCCAATTTCATTAAAGTAGCGCAATGCCTCCTTGTCCTGTTCCATGTGCGAATAGTACTTAATATGTGTTTTCTCAGAAAGTTTCTTTGCAACTCTGGCCATGGCATAAAGGTATTCGTCAGCAGAAGAACGCAATTGCTTACGGTCAAATGCACAATTGATGACTACGAAATCTTCTTTTACGGAGAAATCCCTCAACTGCGGATATATCTTTGAGATAACTGTGGTCATGCAGGGCTGGAACACCAATTTCGAGCGTAACTCTTCTGTAGGCAAATAGTTTTTCAGTGCTTCTATGCTACCATGATTCCTGATTCCAACAAAAGAAGCTCGCTCCATGAAGAGCCGTAAATGTTGTGAAAATATCGGTTTAAATTCTTCCTGCCCCCGAAATCGATTGTAACCAAGCGCAAATCCGATGAGAGGTTTTTTTATCTCCGCAAGCATCTCTATACTACAGTTCCATTGCCACCCACTTACATCATTGGGGCTAGTATCGGCCAAGAAAAGTCCTCCGCCTCCTATAACGACAAAGTCACCTTCGTTAAATTCAATGATATCAGTTTGTATTACCTCTTTGTGTACATTCTTTCCGTGCCATTTCTCAACTCCTACACTATTATTGAACAAATCACGCAGGACAACAGGCAGGAGTGTGTCTCCAGCATTGCCATAGCTGAATGCAGAAACATGAGATGCTACATAATAACCTTTCGGTTCATACTTGCATAGTTGCGGAAATGAGCGGCTGCGCAACCTATATCGCAGCGACTGGAATACCCTTGAAAAGATGCTGTTACTCATCTGTATTTATATTTTAAAATTTTCTTAATTGCTTGTATCGCCAAACTGTTGAGTCTCTGTCTGTCTGTCTGTGTCAGTCCAACAACATAAATCACTACGATGGATACAATCCCCATTATAGTGACATTTGCCAATAATGAAACAACTGATGAATGGATGTAAAAGCGTGCAATCAAATATTTACATATCAGATAGCATGGAACAGAAACCACACCTGCCTTTAATAAAACTTCTCTTGAATACTTTCTGATTGAAAGGGCATAGTATTTCTTACAAAATAACAACCTCGGCAACACTCCGACCAACACAAGAAGAATGTTTACATACATAGGCGATTCAGGTGGCATTCCCATTTTTAGCAAGATGTATGAAATAGGGATATTCAAAAGGTATATGCCTGAAACTATAAGTTGGTAGTTTTTAATGTTTCCTGTAGCCTGCAACCCAGTTGTTAGCGGCATACTAAATACTTCCAGTAGAGCATTGACAAGAATTAACTGGACAAACAAACTAGAGTATTCTGGCGGCTCCACAAGCCACAGGGATAGAAGATGTCTTGCATGTATAATAATAGGAAGGGACAGGATAAGCATAAGATAGAAGGCAAGCCTTGAACTATAGGAAATAAGACTCCTCATGCGATCATCTTCTTTTGATGCATGAGTCTTAATAATTTGTGGTCGTACAGCAGTATAGAAATTGTTGGCGAATCCAGTAATGGCACTATTCACTTGATAGGCAATACCCCTTGCGGCGTTAACTGCAGGATTGAAAAACATATTCAACAAGATATTAATGCCCTGACTACGCAGCAGATTTGAAACCGTACCAATCATATTCCACCATGCGAAGGCGAGCATTTCCTTGAATCTTTTTTTTGTGTAGAAAAGATTACAACGGCTTTCTTTAAAGTTCCTTCGGCAATAAATAATATAAATGAGAGTAATAAGTAGTGAACTGACGAACATCAAGAAAGAATACAAAATCAACCTATCGTAGGAAAATTCAACAAGCAAGTATACTATGAGTAATTTTATTATCACATCAAGAATGCTGACATAAGCATATACGTCCATTTTTTCCCTAGCAATAACGACTGAAAGATAGGGCGTGGCAAAAATATTGGCAACGAAAGTCAATATCGCAAATTGTAAAACACAATTGGCAGCATTGAGACGGTCTGGTGGTATGGTCAACTTATTGTTTAAGAACCACACCGCTGTGGATTCTATCAAAATGACGGTTATAATAATTAGTAACAAATATGTTAGCATGACAAGACCAAAAGTTTGCCTAAGTTTTTCATCATTGCCACTGGCTAAGTCGTAAGAAAGATAGCGTTGTGAAGCCGATGCCATAGTTGACATAAGAAATGAGAACATCGTGACCATTCCGCCTACAACGTTGAAGATTCCAAAATCAGTAATGCCGAGTGCCTGAAGTACAACTCTACTAGTGAAGAGCGACACAAACATTATAAGTAACTGCCGGAAATATAGCAGCAACGTATTTTGAGCTATGCGTTTATTATTTAAGGAAATATTCTGCATAAATAGAAAGTACTATCTTCCAACTTGTCTTCTTTCTAACACATAATTAAGAAACAATGAATCGAGTGAAGTGTTTCGATTCTAAAAGGAGTCACTAAATTCTCCAGACAATCGTGACGGCAATCTTTCTCTGAAAATATCAGGTCAATTGTAGGAATCGCCAGTCAATAGCCAACAGCTGGTCGTTCCATGCGATAGTCCCTCGGCTTCAAGGTGGTATAATTTGTCACGATTATATTGAAATATGATCGTTTTGCTTAAAACGAAAAAGCCGTGAGCAAAGCCCCTTGAGATGAAGATCTGTTGTCCTAATTGACAATTGTACATTGACCATTGAAAGCGTGGTATGCAAAGTGTTTTGCGATACGATCACCCTCTTCTTCATGGGCACAGAGGAAACCGTCCAAATGCAGTCCATATGTTGGACTACTCTTGCGAATATTTACAGCAACATCCAACATAGCACCTTACACGTAACGCACCTGTTTGCTTTGGGTATATAGAGGGCACTGAAAGTGAAGTCCACACTTCACACCTAGGAGAATTGGTTACTCTCATTGTCCTGGACAAAGTTTACTGTAACCCCAAGAATTGGTGCAACCTTCTCATCGAACTCACGTTGTGAGAAAGATTCGAAGAAATAACCACGAGCGTCTTCGAATACACGTGGTTCGATGATGAGGACCATCTATTACTGTTTTTGTTACATTCATATTTACGAACACGGATTACACTAAATATACGAATTTTTATTTAGCCATCATGTTGGCTATACATTTACTCAAGGAATCTGTCCAATACGGGATGGTGATTCCAAAGGTTTCTTTTACTTTCGTCTTATCAAGAACTGAAAATGCAGGTCTCTTTACGGGGCTATGAAACTCGTCTGAATGACAAGGTAAGACTTCACAGAGATCCTCAAAATCTCCCTGCTTAGGGAGACTTTCATAATAGCAAAGTTCAACAGCTGTTTGCTGAATCATCTTTGTGAAATCATACCAAGAACAAACGCCCTCATTGCTGAAATGGTAGACACCATTTTTGGTGAATGGTGCAGGGGGCATGGTTGATGATTCTTTCTTGTTCTCTTCGAATATTACCATTATTGCTTGCGCAAGGTCGTATGCGTAGGTGGGGGTACCAACCTGATCAAAGACCACTTTTAGCTGTGGTTTAGTTGCTGTGAGGTTCAACATGGTTTTAACGAAGTTCTTGCCGAACTCAGAATACAACCAGGCTGTACGCAGGATAACATAGTCGCAACCTGTTTCTTGTATCTTTTGTTCTCCATGCAATTTAGTAAGTCCATAAACACCGGTAGGAGTACCTTTCTGGTCTTCTTTACAAGGAGTGTTATAAGGGTCGCCACCAAAAACATAGTCAGTACTTATATGGATTAACAGGCCGCCAACTTCCTTCATGACAATAGCCAGATTTTCAGGAGCTTTGGCATTCAGCAATTCTGCAAGTTGCTCGTTATCTTCTGCTGCATCTACGTTGGTATAAGCAGCACAATTGACTATAGCATCTATCTTCTCGCGCTTTACAACTTCACGGATTGCGTCAAGTTTAGTAATATCAAGATGTGTTGTATTTGAATCAATGTCATCTCCTGATAATTTCTTTAGCATAGCAATGGATTCCTCAGAAGCGTCCACTACATCAGTAAAGACATACTTATCTGCGCTATTCTTAGAAAGGATACGCATTTCATTACCCAACTGACCGTTGGCGCCCGTTACAAGTATGTTCATAATCAATTTAAGTTTACGGTAATATCAAATGGACTATCAAAGTCTTTTAATAAAACATGCTTAGTATCCTTATCACTTAGATTGGCTTTGTCTGTAGGTATCTTCCAATCAATGCCAAGGCTATCATCTAAGATACTGATGCCACCATCCGCTTCTGGATGATAAAACTCATCACACTTATACTGGAAGACGGCTGTTTCGCTCAATACTGCAAAGCCGTGGGCAAAGCCCTTTGGGATGAAAAATTGGAGACCAACTTTTCCGGTTAGTGGTGAGTGGTTAGCGGTTAGAGAATCCTGGAACTGTTTAGCGATACGGAATCCTTCTTCATCACGAGCGCAGAGAAGGCATTCTACGTGCTGACCATAGGTAGGACTTCCCTTACGTATATCCACAGCAACATCAAGTACGGCTCCCTTTACACAGCGAACAAGCTTGCTTTGAGTGTAAGGAGGGCGCTGGAAATGGAGGCCTCGCATTACACCATAAGAGGACATACTTTCATTATCCTGAACAAAGTTCACTTTATGACCAAGGATGGGCATCACCTTTTCATCAAATTCTCTTTGAGAAAAGCTCTCAAAGAAATAGCCACGCTTATCGCCAAAAACTTTTGGCTCTATAATCAGAACTCCTTCTATATTTGTTTTAATAACTTCCATATTATACGTGCTGAAGCGTGTTTGAATTAATATCTTCCTTCATCTCATCAATTACCTTCAAGAGATATTGGCCGTACTGATTCTTGAGCATAGGTTTGGCAAGTTCTCTCATCTTTTCTTCAGAGATCCAACCATTGCGGTATGCAATACCCTCCAAGCAAGCGACTTTCAAGCCTTGGCGCTTCTCAATAACCTCTACAAAAGTACTTGCCTCTGCGAGTGAATCATGGGTACCTGTGTCTAACCATGCGAAACCACGGCCAAAAACCTGAACTTTCAGTTCACCATCCTTCAAAAACTCTTGGTTCACAGTGGTAATCTCAAGTTCACCGCGTGCGGAAGGCTTGATATGCTTTGCTACATCTACCACTTTATTTGGATAGAAATACAAGCCTACAACTGCATAGTTGCTTTTTGGTACCTTTGGTTTCTCCTCTATGGAGAGGCAATTGCCATCCTTATCAAATTCAGCAACACCATAGCGTTCAGGATCACTAACCCAATAGCCAAATACGGTCGCTTTATTATTCTGCTCTGCATCATTGACTGCATTACGCAACAGTTTGGTGAAACCAGCACCGTAGAAAATATTATCCCCTAGCACAAGGCAGGCGCTATCATTACTTATGAACTTCTCACCAATAATAAATGCCTGAGCAAGACCATCTGGAGAAGGCTGCTCAGCATACTCGAAGTGGACTCCGTAATCACTACCATCTCCAAGTAGGCGCTTGAAGCCTGGGAGATCGAATGGTGTTGAGATGATGAGTATATCACGTATTCCTGCTAGCATCAATGCGGAGATTGGATAATATACCATTGGCTTATCGTAAATAGGGAGCAATTGCTTGCTCACGCCCTTGGTGATAGGGTAAAGTCTGGTGCCGGAGCCTCCGGCTAATACTATTCCTTTCATATTTAGCGTATTATATGTTTCTATAAAAAGGGGCAAGAACATCAGGATTATTGAACCTTTTGTCTTATGAGAGCCCCTGATAAGAGCCTGCCCCATTCATAACGATTTTTTATATACCTGCCTCACGGCAGTATCAACTTGTTGGATAATTCTATCTACTCAATATTATAATCCCGGCCGGATTAACCGAAAAGATATATAATCAAGGTGGTGGGGTGGGGGGCCAAGGGATTGGGACATCAGAGGTACGAGATGTCTCCACTGCGGTCGACATGACAAATCCTGGCAGGGGACGGGTACGTGGCAGGGAACGTCCTGGCAGAAGACGGGTACGTGGCATCAGAAGAACGAGATGTCTCGACTGCGGTCGACATGACAAACACCTTCCAGTCGTTTCGGCTAAGCAGCCAGCAAGTGTCATCTCGACTAAGCGGAGCGCGTGGAGAGATCTCATGAGAAGTCTTGGCAGAGCCAAGCGGCAAAGCCGAGCGCTCGACTATGCTCGACATGACAGCTTCCACTTCTGTCATCTCGACTAAACGAAGCGCATGGAGAGATCTCTCGGCGACAAACGCCATCAGTAATTAATGGGAAATGCATACCATAATTCGAAATTTTTCGCTTTTTTATTTGGAAGTGAACTAATAATTTGCTATATTTGCCACAGAAAAGTGTGGAACCGGTTCCATAAGGTTCACATTATTTCTATTGGATTTAAAATATTATTATTACTAACGCACTGATTTGTAGTGGTTTACGGTCGGGTGTTGGGAAAAGAGAGTGTGATGCGATGTGTGTGGTACGGGCTGCGTAATCATCATAATTGAAGGAAAATATGGAAGTACAATTGATAAATGAGGAGCTCTTGGATCGTTTGCATAAACAGGCGATGGAGTCGGAGAGGTTGAGACAGAACTTTGACCTTAGAACTACGGCGGAGGACGGGAGCCAGAGGATGCTGAATGCACTGGAGGTTGGGACACGTGTTCCGATACATAGGCATTTGAAGACATCGGAAACGGTGATATGTATTGAAGGATGTCTGGATTGGGTGTTCTTTGCAGAGCAAAGCGGCAGAGCCGAGCGCTATGAGGAATTTCCAAGTGTTGATACTGGCGGGCCGGTGCATGATGGGGAATCGGCTGCGGATGAAACTTGTTTCGTGGAAACGGCGCGTTTCAGGGTGTGCCCAAGAGAAGGACAGTATGGCATTCAGGTGCCTCAAGGTGCTTGGGAAGTGATGACGGGAGAAATGGTATAATTGATAGAATTATGACGGCGATAGTAGGAATTCTTAATAGGCATGCGGTAGCACTTGCAGCAGACAGTGCCGTGACAATAGATGGCCAGAAGGTATATAACAGTGCAAACAAATTGTTCGCGCTATCGAAATATAAACCAGTGGCGATAGCATTCTATAACAGCCTGAACTTGGTGTTTTGCCCATGGGAGGTAGTAACTAAAGAGTATCGGCGGCATCTTGGAGAGAAGAGTTTTGATACTCTTAGGGAATACGTAGCTGATTTCTTTAATTTTCTGAAGCAATGCAACTATTTCAGTACCGAGGCAGAACAGAAAAAGCATGTAGAATGGGAGTTCCAAAATTATACTGATGCAATATTAAAGGATCTGGATAAAGCCAATATAGTAAATGAGTTCAACCAAAAGGTAAGGGATGACGAGACGAATTTCTATCATGCGATGCCCAATCTTGCCAGTATAGGCGCGTTTACATTGGATGAGTTCAGACAAATGTATGATACGGAATTAGACTGTACACTTGCATTTGCGAAGAATAAGTATAAGGTGGATTTGGATAAGGCTATATTATCACAACGACTTTTTTCACTGTTTGTAAAAGATATGTGGATGGCCAATATGACGGGAATAGTGTTTTGTGGATATGGTGAAAAAGAGATTTATCCTTCGCTATATAACTATGACAGCTACGTGGTCATTAATCAGAAACTGGCTATATTCCCTCATGATGAGAAAACAGTGGAAATAGGAAAACCGGCCCCAGCGGCAATAAGAACTTTTGCCCAAACGGATGTGATGGATACGATTGTTCATGGAATAGCACCATCGGTCAGGACAATCTATAAAGAGAACCTGGTAAAGCCTCTTGTCGGAGTCTTGAATGAAATAGGCAACAAAGTGGGGGATGCTGGAGTAAAGCAACAAATAAATGACTTTATTGCCAATGAACTGAATGCCTATATTAACGATTATATGATAGAATGCTCGAATGCAGCGCAAGAAACCTATGCACAACCGTTCTTAAATTCGATTACTGGTCTGGAAAAGGAAGACTTGGCGGACTTTGCAGAAAGCATGATAAAGGTGACATCGATAAAGAGAAAGGTAAGTCCGACGTTGGCAACAGTAGACGGGCCAATTGATGTGATGGTTATATCAAAGGCAGAGGGCGTGATATGG
>Ga0326513_10001055_pt1 | contig 22536 bp, 19 predicted proteins | sample 2_2465_0518_D_FD_203654 | JGI IMG/M metagenome (GOLD analysis project Ga0326513, IMG submission 203654) | Bovine rumen microbial communities from UC Davis, California, United States - 2_2465_0518 | ecosystem: Host-associated > Mammals > Digestive system > Stomach > Rumen | place: USA... | reverse complement strand
AAAAACATTAAAAACCCCTTCGTACGTCTGTAGCGTTTGGCAACGCCATGAGTGCCCGCCCCGCCGCGCTACCCGTAAAGAACTTTCCGGTAGCTCGTCAGAGCGAACCCTCACCGCAAAGCGGTAACAGCCGTCCGAAGGACATAAACACAAAAAACAATTTACTATGCAATACACACTCAAAAGACTAATGGACGTTCACCCCGAATTGGCAGCAGAGTTTAAACAGCACTGCTATGCCATCAACGGTGTGTGTGCCGCGGTTCACCGCGAGCTCGGTCCGTTTCTCAATGAATACATGTATCAAGACGCATTGCAGATTCTTTTGGACGAAAAACAGATACCCTACCAGCGTGAGTACTACTTCCAAGTGGTTTTTCACGGCAAGCCCATACATCACAAGCACTATGTTGATTTCTTGATAGAAAATGACATTATTTTGGAATGTAAAGCGGTAGAGAAACTGATACCTGACCACCGTCAGCAACTTTGGAATTATATGCGCCTCACAAAGAAATCTATTGGAGTTTTGTGTAATTTTGCACCTCCAATGGACCAAGCAGAACATTACTACTTGGATACCAAGGATGGCGTAATGTATATGTTTTAATAGCAAGCTATTATGCGAGAAATTAATTCTATAGAAACGACCCGTGCACAGGCATTCAAACTTTGGATGTCGGCTCCTAATCCGATGGTCACTTTTTTCAAGACTTTGGATGTTACGCCACTTGTGCATTTTCATCGCAAAAATGGATTGAAGTTCAATATGTTATTGGACTACTGCATTGGCCGTGCTGCATCGTCAGTTAAAGAGTTTTATATGCTACCTGTTGGTGACAAGTTGATGCAATACGACACCATAGCGGTCAATACGATTGTGAAGAACAAGAACGGAGAAATCAATTCTTGTGACATCCTTTATACCGAAAGGTTGGAGGATTTCAATCGCCGATATATGGACAGCACATCGCAGGTTGCAGAAACATGTCAGGATATAGACCTTTCTGACGAAAGCATGGTTATTGGGACATCGGCTATCATAGATACGGAGATAGATGGTGCAGTAGGTATGAACAGCGGCATTTTTAATAATCCTTTTATTATTTGGGGACGCTACCGCCGCAATTGGTTCAGATACCTTCTGACCATTTCTTTCCAGTTTCATCATACGCAGATGGACGGTGCTCACGCCGGAGCATTCCTTGCCAACTTGCAAGCGGAGATTAATCGCATTTATAATGCTAAAACTAATCGTTAATAATATTGTTTTTTATGTTTATGTCTTTTGAATGATTGAACTCGATAGAGGCGTGATTTGGTGATAAAAAATAGCTGGAAATTTATTTACAAGGATTTTTTAGCAGCAAAGCACTGGGAGCGTGAAACGCTTAATCATTCAAAAGGGTCATTTAGGTTTTTTTCTTAAAAATAAATAGTATAACAAATCAAAATCAAGTACATCTATGAAACCTGATTTCAAGCAAATAGATATTAAAAACGTAGCTGCTTCCAAAGTTGAAGGAGCTAACGAAGCTAACTGGCTGACACCGGAACAGATTCCTGTCAAGCCCGTTTACACCAAAGAAGACCTCGAAGGCATGGAGCACCTGAATTATGTCTCAGGTATCGCACCATTCTTAAGAGGTCCGTACAGCGCCATGTATCCGCTCCGTCCGTGGACTATCCGTCAGTATGCCGGTTTCTCCACCGCACAGGAGTCTAATGCTTTCTATCGCCGTAACCTTGCATCAGGTCAGAAAGGTCTATCAGTAGCCTTCGACCTCGCAACCCACCGCGGATATGATGCCGACAACCCACGCGTTGTTGGTGACGTAGGTAAAGCAGGTGTGTCGATCTGCTCGGTTGAGGATATGAAAGTGCTGTTCGACGGTATTCCATTAAATAAGATGTCCGTCTCGATGACTATGAACGGCGGCGTGCTGCCTATCATGGCGTTCTATATCAACGCCGGATTAGAGCAAGGTGCCAAACTCGAAGAGATGGCAGGTACTATACAAAATGACATATTGAAAGAGTTCATGGTGCGTAACACCTATATCTACCCGCCTAAGTTCTCAATGAAGATCATCGCCGACATCTTCGAATACACCTCTAAGAACATGCCTAAGTTCAACTCTATCTCTATCTCCGGCTACCACATGCAGGAAGCAGGTGCTACCGACGATATCGAGTTGGCTTACACCCTCGCCGACGGTCTTGAGTACCTCCGCGCAGGTGTCAATGCTGGCATGAACGTGGACGATTTCGCACCGCGTCTATCGTTCTTCTGGGCTATCGGTATGAACCACTTCATGGAGATTGCCAAGATGCGTGCAGGCCGTATGCTGTGGGCTAAGATTGTCAAGTCGTTCGGCGCCAAGAACCCGAAATCGCTCGCACTGCGTACTCACTCGCAGACCTCAGGCTGGTCGCTGACCGAGCAAGACCCGTTCAACAACGTAGGCCGTACATGTATCGAAGCTATGGGGGCCGCACTCGGTCATACACAGTCGCTCCACACCAACGCTCTCGACGAGGCTATCGCACTGCCGACCGACTTCTCAGCTCGTATCGCACGTAACACGCAGATCTATATCCAAGAGGAGACCAAAGTCTGCAAGGAGATCGACCCATGGGGCGGCTCGTATTATGTTGAGAGCCTCACCAAGCAGATTGCCGAGCGTGCATGGGAGCATATCCAGGAGGTTGAGAAACTCGGAGGTATGGCTGCCGCTATCGAGACCGGTATTCCGAAGATGCGTATCGAGGAAGCTGCTGCCCGCACACAGGCACGTATCGACTCAGGCACGCAGAAGATTATCGGTATCAACGAGTACCGTCTTGACCACGAAGATCCGATTGACATCCTCGAGATTGACAACACCGCTGTACGCGAACAACAGGTGGCTCGCTTGAAAGACCTCCGCGCTCATCGCGATGAGGCTGCCGTTCAGGAAGCCTTGAAAGAGATCACCGCTTCTGTTCAGGCATGGGCAGACGGCGGCAAGGGCGAGAACCTCTTGGCACTTGCAGTCAAGGCAGCCGGTCTCCGTGCTACCTTAGGCGAGATATCAGATGCCTGCGAGAAAGTCGTAGGTCGTTATAAAGCAACCATTAGAACTATATCAGGAGTGTACGCAGCAGGAACAAAGAACGATGCTGACTTCCAGGAGGCTCAGCGTCTGACGGCAGAGTTTGCCAAGAAGGAGGGTCGTCAGCCTCGTATCATGATTGCCAAGATGGGTCAGGACGGCCATGACCGTGGCGCCAAAGTAGTAGCCACCGGTTATGCCGACTGCGGCTTCGACGTGGATATGGGACCGCTGTTCCAGACTCCGGAAGAGGCAGCCAAACAGGCAGTTGAGAACGACGTTCACGTATTGGGTGTTTCCAGTCTTGCAGCAGGTCATAAGACCCTGATACCGCAGGTGATAGCCGAACTGAAGAAGTTAGGTCGTGAGGATATCCTCGTTACCGCCGGCGGTGTCATCCCGGCACAGGACTACGACTTCCTCTACAAAGCAGGTGTCGCAGCCATCTTCGGTCCCGGCACACCGGTCGCCTACTCCGCAAAAGTAGTTATGCAACTGCTCATGCAGGAGTAATGTGTTTCGATAGGAGTACATCTATAAACATGTAATAGGTGTACTCCTATTTCTATTTTCAATATAGAAATATCGAAGAGATAGTATAGGAATAGACATCTTTTTATGATCGAACTGCTACAAACTATTGACGAGTACCGCAGTCTTGGTATTGCAAATCAAATTGACTACAAGAAATTCTACTTGTATTCTATCATCACGCACTCCACTGCTATTGAGGGAAGTACCGTCACTGAGGTAGAGAATCAACTGCTTTTTGATGAAGGTATAACGGCTCCCGGTCGCACTCTCCAAGAGCAGATGATGAATCTTGATCTCAAAGCGGCATACGAGGAAGCGCAACACCTTGCTACACAACATGCCGATTACAGCGTTGAGTTGCTTTGCCACTTGTCGTCTATCGTGATGAAGAACACAGGTAGCACCTACAACACGCCACTCGGGTCATTCTCGGCTTCCAATGGAGACTTGCGTCTTGTCAATGTTACTGCAGGTTATAGCGGGCGTTCTTATCTTGCCTTTCAGAAAGTGCCCAAGGCGTTGTTGGATTTCTGCCGTTGGCTCAATAACGAACGCCAGAAACTGCCGAAAAATGACATCATCGCTGCATATCGTCTCTCGTTTCTGGCTCATTATCGCTTTGTCAGCATTCATCCGTGGGCAGATGGTAACGGACGTATGTCGCGTCTTGTGATGAATATGCTTCAATATGAGTATGAACTCATTCCGGTGAAGGTTCTTAAAGAGCAAAAATCTGAATACATCCAGGCCCTCAACGACTCTCGCGACAGCGGTAGTGAAACAATCTTTCCTGATGTTATGTTGCGCCTGCATAATCAAAACCTGCAAACCGAAATCAATGCTTATAAGACCTCAATAAATGATATAAATGTCGGGAAAGATGTCGTGAAAGAACTTAGTGAACGACAACGTTTTATACTTGAAATACTTGCAAAAGACAGCACTCTTACCATACCGCAAATGTCGGGAAAGACCTCAGCCACCGAGCGCACTATTCAGCGTGACTTGCAATACTTGCAGCAACTTGGTATTCTCCGCCGAATTGGCGGTCGCAAGGAAGGTTATTGGCAGGTAATACACCCCTACGAATAGCTGCATTTTGAAATCAAAACTATTTCGTAATGCAGATATCAAGCAATAATATACGGCAAAAACACGGCAAAAGGACGGCAAAAACCAAAGAGAACACCGAGAGACAAGACAAACAATCACGAATGAATGAGCCAATATTGGCTCATCAAATAGTGCTCATCTAAAAGAAATAATTATGGCAAAAATAGACTTTGAAATACCAATCAGCAGCATTCACGGCAGTCTTGACCAAGACAGCGAAATATATTATGCCAAACGACTCGGCACTACCGTTGCCAGCCATTACCCCAAACACAAAGACCCCAAGAAGATTACCGCCCACCAGCACAACCTCAACAACCGATTTGCCAAAGCGGTAACCCAAGCAAGCGAAATCCTGCAAGACCCGGAGCAATGTGCCGAATGGCAAACGCGCTTCGAAGAACAAAAACATACCGCCAAGAAACCATACAAACTATTCCGCAATTTCATTATTGCAACATTAACTAAAGAAATGGAGTGACAACTAAGTTTAATCCCATACGATAACATCAGCAATTATCAATATATTTCATTATAGTTATGTCCTGGAAAAAAATAAATATACAAAGAGAAAATGGCGAATGGGTAGAGGCACAAGCACCGGAAATTGTGTCTGCAAGTCGCTCTACTGATATTCCGGCATTTTATGCTGACTGGTTCTTTCATCGTCTTAAGGTTGGCTATTCGGCATGGACTAATCCATTTAATGGAGTAAGGAGTTATGTAGCATATCAAAACACACGTTTCATTGTATTTTGGTCCAAAAATCCATATCCGCTCATTAAACACCTTGACTACCTGCAAGAAAGAAATATCGGATGCTATATCCAATACTCTTTAAACGATTATGAACAAGAGCATTTAGAACGAGGTGTGCCACCATTAGATTACCGTATAAAAACATTTCAAACATTGGTGGATAGATTAGGCAAAGGACGTGTTATTTGGAGATTTGATCCTCTGCTACTTACAACAGACATCAACATCGATTTGTTGTTGAGAAAAATAGAAAACATTGGCGACCAGCTACTTGGTTATACTGAGAAATTAGTTTTTAGTTTTGCAGACATCTTGCTCTATCGCAAAGTAAAGGCAAATCTTGAAAGGAACAATATCCCATATATTGATTGGACAGAAGATAAAATGCAAGAGTTTGCCTCTAAACTTGTAGAACTAAACAAAAGTAAATGGGGATATCAATTAGCCACATGCGGAGAGAAATACGACTTTAAAGGAGTTGAGCATAACCATTGTATTGACGACGACTTAATCATTCGTTTGGCTTATCAAGATAAAATCTTAATGGATTTCCTTGGTGTTCAGTTTAGCAAAAATAAGCCTATTGGAGATTTGTTTTCAGACAAAACGCCTGACTATATATTACTTCCCAATGGCAAATACGCCACACACGGCAACAATCAAGACAAAGGACAACGCCAATTCTGTGGTTGCATTAACTCAAAAGACATCGGTGAGTACAACACATGCCCACATCTTTGTGAATATTGCTATGCTAATACCAGTAAAGAACTTGCACAACGCAATTATCTGTTTTATAAACAAAATCCATATTCGGAAACTATAATCAAATAAGCATATGGAGAATAATTCAATATATTCATATAAAATTCGTCAAGTGCCATGTACGCTTGACAATATAAGAACTATTCAAAGCCAAGAAATTAGCATATTGAATTCGTATGAAAAAGATATGCTCTTTGATAATTTGGAAAGGGGTACAGATGTTATATCCCATGAATTGCAAATGTGCATGTATATGTATTCTTATGGGAAAATGCATAAAGCCAAGATGTTTGAAGTGTTAGCAAATGTAGAAGATAGAATTTTTGATTATAAAGATATTGCTATTGTAGATTGGGGATGTGGTCAAGGTATCGGAACACTTGCAATACTTGAATATATGAAACAAAAAGGACATGATATTAATAATATCAAATCAGTAGTCTTGATAGATCCATCTTCTTTGTGTATAAATCGTGCTGAGCTACACATAAGTTTAGCTCATCCAGAATGTGAAATAACAACTATCAACAAAAAAATTGAAGATATATTTGTTGACGAAATAAAATGCCAACATTACTATGTGATTCATATTTTTTCAAATTTGCTTGATGTAGAAACAGTAGATATACAATATATTACTAAACTCATTAAATATAATAGATATCTATTTGCTGAATATATATGTGTAGGACCATATTTCGGAGGAAGTGAAAGGCAGAACAGATATGATGATTTTGGATTATCTTTAGGTTTGACACCACACTATAATGTTTCCTTGGAGAAAGGTGAGTGGAAGAATAACTGGTCATTTTCTGCACGATTATACTCTCATAATACATTGAGAGGGCTAAAACAGTACAATCGTGATAATATATTAACTCTTGATACAATAGAAGATGCTTATGCAAAAACATCCATTTTTGACAATGAAGGAGGTTGGTGGTGTTGGTATAATTCACATGTACTAAACGGGACTAAATATATTGAACATTTGAACAATTCGATAATACTAACTGGTGATATAAATGGATATATTTACAAAACGCAAAAACAATTAGGTGAAGAGATGGATCTGCTTAATATTCGGTTTTATTTAGAGAGTAATGACATAAAAAAAACGAAAATAATTGATGAGCTTATGGATTGTTATAGAATAGCAGCCTCAGAAGGAACATATGAAGCATACAATAATCTTGGAGTATATGTATTATATATGAATGAGGATTTTGAAACAAATGAAAAAATACGCGATAAAGCCATTGAATATTTCAAAATAGCAGCAGAATATGGTAGCGAGTTAGCAATTAAAAATCTATTATGGATGTATGCAAATTTCTATACTGCAAAAGAAACTCAGCAATTATTAACTTTATTCAAAAATCGCGGAAGTATAGAAGCCTTATATTTAAATGCATTAGCATATCAGTTCGGCAAATTAGATTATGAGCAAAATTACGATTGCGCAAAAGCATTATATGAGAATATTTTATCATTATATGAAAAAAACGCAGAGAAATATAATATAGATGGAGAATATACTGATTTTATAGAAAATTCAAAATATAACCTGGCTCAAATATATTATAGACAACATAACTACGAATCAGCCTATACATTGATTAAGGATCATAAACATAGACATCAATATCATTTTGAATATACCAACTTTCAAGCGATATTATCTGCGATTCTCTTTGACAAAGAAATTGTTCCATCATTAGTGTATATAACACAACAAAGAATGTATTATAGATGTGCTATAGACTGTAATATCGGGAAATGCTACCAATATGGAATAGGCGTGAAAAAAGATTTGAATCTTGCTGAAACATATTTTCAAAGAGGATATGAAAATGGATTAGGAAAAGATATTTGTGGCGAATATGAATATCCAAGCTCAATAAAATTATTAGCTTCTATAAAATATGATATTGGGAAAACAGATGAAGCAAAGAAATTATGGAATAAAGCAATCGAATTATTTCCAGATGATGAGTGCGCGTTAAAATTAAATGCTTCTTTTTGTAATGATAATGAGTATTCGGAAAATGTTCATTTATATATGCATAATGGTTGTACACATTGTCATGAAGCTGAAAAATATAATGAAATAGTTAGAACATGCCCTCGATGTGAATATGAAATGGGGAAAGAAAATATTATGAATAATAAAATAGAAGAAGGAGTTAATTTATTATTCCATTCAGCTGTGCAGGGATATAGTTTCGCACAAAAATATTTAATATGCGAAAAAACAATATATGAACATTTTTCAAATATAGATGAGCAGAAACAAAAAGAATGGATTGTCAATACCTGTAAAAAAGGACTCCTTGATACTCAATATGCTGCTATTGATTACTACTATAAGAAGAAAAATATATACGATAGTTTATTTTGGGGTGCAATTGCTGCTCATAATAGCGATTTAGATTATAATACTTTAATTATTGTAAAAAAAATATTACGGTTGTATGCCACTGGCTTTTATCCATATAATGGATATGATGTATATTATTGGACAAAAATAGTATCTATAAAAGAAAATACTACAATAAATAAAGTATGGGGCGATACATTATCTGTAGTTGGAAGAAAAACAGCAGCAGAACATTTTTATTCATTAGATAAAAATTCATAAATATGGATTATCATACATTTATAAATACACCAAAGTTATATCATTATACGACATTCGATAATGCACTTAAAATTATTATTGGAAAACAATTAAAGTTTGGTGCACTACCCAATATGAACGATTATTATGAAACAAATAAGATTATAGGATGTAATGTAAATGCTGGTCATGAGGTTTTAGATATGCTATATAAAGAAATTTTGCAATACAAACAAATTAGTCTTACATTAGATACCGGAAATAAATTAGGATTTGACATCCCTGCTATGTGGGGGCATTATGCGGATAAGAATCATGGGGTCTGCATAATATTTGACAAAAATAAACTTCTTAAAATATTTGCGTCAAATGAGTGTTATTATAATAAAGTAATCTATACTAAGAAAACATGCAGATGGCTTCCAACTGATGTATGTAAGTTAGAGCAGATTTATAAGTACATTAATCGTAATATGAAGAATATTTTCTACTATAAAACAATAGATTGGAAGTACGAGCAAGAGTTTAGAGTATTGAAAAAATGTAAATATACTGACTTTATAGCAATAGAGGACTCTATTATGGGAGTTATTCTTAATGGTCATGCGTTATCAAATAATGAAATTGATAATAAAGAGAATCTGTTAAATGCTCTCAATCAAAAAGTTTTAGTATATTGTGATAAACTGTTTAGTAATGATATTTGTCTAAAGTACAAAAATCTCCAAATATATCCAGAAAACACAAATATAGGTATAGCTCCAAAAAGTTTATGGAATTAAAATACATTAACATTGAATAAAATATATAACTCGAAACTGAATATACTTCATAATAAATAGATGATTAAATTGACTGCTAATGCCAAAGCATCATACAGCACTACCTTGAGCATGCAATGGTACATAAAGACAAGAACTTTGGCAATGGTCGGTTCGTGCGAAATACATTTGAGAAAGTACTCGAACACCAAGCTAACCGACTTGCCGCAGTATCCAACCTGACTACGGAGCAATTATCAGAAATAACCATTGAAGATTTACCAAAATAAGCTCGCTGAACTTTTTGACACCTCTAAACAAATAGTAAGTTATCATATTGTTAGCATTCTGAACGAATGCAAATTAGAACCAAATTCAGTTGCCAAAAATTATCCAACACCTGCCGCTGATGGCAAGCAATACAACGTAACATTATATCGCAAATTTTTATGACTCGGGAAAAGGAGATATACAGGATCACGATTATAGGCGGGGTTGTCAATATCCTGCTTACAGCTCTTAAGTTTGTTGCCGGTGTTCTCGGTGCATCTGCCGCCATGCTTGCTGATGCTGTTCATTCGCTAAGCGACCTGTTGACCGATTTCATTGTGCTGGTCTTTGTGCGCATCGGCAGCCGTCCGGCTGACAGCGACCACCACTATGGTCATGGCAAATATGAGACCCTTGCCACTACTATTGTCGGACTGTCGCTCCTTGCTGCCGGAGGCATCCTGCTCGCAGGCGGGATAGAAAAGGTATATGCAGTATCACAAGGTGAGACAATAGCCCTGCCCGGACGGATAGCGCTCTGGGCTGCACTCATCAGTATAGCTGCCAAAGAAGCCGTTTATCAAGCGACGGTACGGATAGCCAAACGCCTTGACGCACCTGTTCTGAAAGCCAACGCATGGCACCACCGCACCGATGCCCTGTCCTCAGTCGCCACCACAATAGGTATAGGCGGAGCACTCCTTTTAGGCGGACAATGGGCTGTTCTTGACCCGATAGCGGCTATATTGGTCAGCCTGTTTATTATCATTACGGCTGCCAAACTCATACATCAGTCGATGCAGGAGCTGTTGGAGAAAAGTCTGCCCAAAGAGGTTGAAGACAGTATTCGCGACATAGTGGCTGAGGACAATGAGATGAGCGAGTTGCACAACCTGCGCACACGCCGTGTAGGCAATGTTATCTCAATAGAGATGCATCTGCGCATGCCCGGCGACACTACCCTAACCGAAGCGCATCGCCACACCATGCTTCTTGAGCAACGTCTCCGCCAACACTTCGGCAACGGCACATTAATCAATATCCACCTCGAACCGCTTAAGATCAATGGCCGTTATCCCGTGAATTGACATATCATAGTATCGTAAAGCATATTATTTTTCTACTATTGTTTTTTTATTTGCAAAAAAAGTTTTATTTTTGCAAAAATTTATATTTACCATTACTAACACAAATTTTTTGGTGAAGTGTTGATTATCAATTAAAATACCCTACTAAAATGAAAACAAATCATTTACTTATTGTAGCGCTCTTAGTTGCTACATTGTTTACTTCATGTAAGGACGCTTACAAAAAAGCCATTCCAACCGATGCCATTGCCGTTGCCGAAATCAACTTGACGAGTCTCGGTCAGAAAAGCGACATTATTGGACATAAGGACAGGATCCTTGACGTTACATATCAACTGATTGACGACGAAGAAATTGTCAATGAAATCAAAAAGGCTCTTAAAGACTCCAAGCCATCGGGCATCAACCCGCTGAAACCTGCATACGTCTTTTTCACGATGGAAAATGATGGCGAGGGCTTTATACTCTTTGCTGTGAAGGACAAAAAGCAACTCCTTGAGTCACTTAAAGACGAAAGTGAAACAATCCAACTTGAGGAATCGCAAGATCTGACCTATATCATGATTGACCAAACCGTCTATGGAGCATTCAATGACAAGGCTTTGATTGTCGGCTCGCCCATCAATCGTTTAGGTTTCCGCGATATGCTCAAACTGAATAATGGTTATTTTTCAACTGACGCAGGCAAATTGTTAGAAAGGAAATCAAAGGACATAACTATTGTTGCAAGTTACGACGCTATTCCTGATAAATATAAAGACATATTGCAAGAAGAAATCGAGAGGACACTCAGACAACAATATGGTTTGACCAACGATTTTGACGAACAATTGGAGAAAATTGAGAAAGCCCTTTTTGCACTGAATGTTGAGTTCAACAAAGGTGATATTTTGTTCAATTTATATGTAGAAGGTGTTGAGCAACAAAACACCAATGGTGCAAAAAAGATTGACAAAGCCAATGTCAGCGACATACCGACTAATAATCTTGTGGGAATGTTTGCAATAGGCATGGATGGCAAAGAAGTTTGGAAAATTGCCGGAAAAACCTTAGAAAAAGAGTTCGAGAACGGTGATGAAAAACAAATGATTGACCGCATAGGCGAATATGTAGAGCAACTCAATGGTACTGCCACCGCTGCTCTATACATGAAAAATGCAGATGCCGACCCTGATGTTTATGCTATTATTCCGGCTCCGAAAAACGAACTCACCTCATTATTTTCCGACCTCGGCTTATCAGAGTATTTAGAACTTGTCAGCATTGACGGCAACAACAAGAATACCACAATTTCAACCCTATCCGACCCGCAAATCAAAAAATTTGAGCAAAGCCAAACCGCTTCTTCAAGTTACTGGTATGCGTATATCAACACAACAAATATATGCGATATGGCTATCGACGAAACTATCAAACCGCATCGCCAAATTAAAGAAAAGCAAACACATATCCGTAAGGCATTCGACATCGGTTATGCCTTTGACTATGTTGAACTTTACGTTCCTGAAATCAATCAACTGACACTTAGATGCAATATGACCAGAAAGTCAGACAATGCACTGAGTATTCTGCTTTCCAAAACTCTCGATTGGTTAGAAGCATATCATGATTATGAAGTGGCAGAAGAGAGAACATCTCGCCGCACTAACAACTACGATATCATGTTCGATGAATATTTAGATTTCATAGACGATCTTGACTAAAGCTCAATCATGGTAAAAAGCATTACTCTACATAGTGTTATACCCCACATATTTGCCAATCAAACAATTCTGAGCGAGGTTTGGAATCAGGATGTGGTGTTTGAAAAAGGCAAGTCATACCTGATTGAAGCAAGTTCGGGAAAGGGTAAATCATCAATGTTGAGTTACATATATGCTTATCGCAACGACTATTCGGGCACGATTTACATTGACGATACTGACATCAACTCTTTGTCGGAAAACGATATTGTCGTTTTGCGGCAAAGAGTTTTTGCTTATCTATTTCAGGAACTTCGCCTCTTCCCCACCCTGACGGCATTGGAAAATATAGAGGTGAAAAATCAACTCACACACCATAAAAGTCGGCAACAAATCGAACTTCTGTTCGAACGTCTTGGTATTGCCGACAAGACCAACACGCCCGTCAGATTATTGTCGTGGGGACAGCAACAACGCGTGGCTTTTGTCAGAACTCTCTGCCAACCCTGCGATTTCGTTTTGCTTGACGAACCGATAAGTCATATCGACAATCAAAACGCACAAACAATGGTTGATATACTGACTGAGGAACAAACAAAATTCGGTTTTGGCATCATCGCCACATCAATCGGCTACTATCTTCCACTCAATTACAACCGAATCATGCAACTATGAAACTTATCTGGAAAATAATTCGCCAACACCTGAGCATCAGTCAACTGATAAGTTTCCTTTTGGCTAACATAATCGGGCTGACAATTATATGTTTGACATTGCAACTCTACCAAGACATCAAACCAGCTTTCGACACTCAATCAGGACTAATCAAACCTGACTATTTGATTGTAAGCAAACCCGTATCAACATTAAGAACGATAATTGGCTCTAAACCTGATTTTTCGGAAAAAGAAATCAACGAACTGCAAAGTCAGTCGTTTGTCGAACAAATCGGACAATTCACACCCGCACTATATAATGTAGAGGCAAGTTTTGACGCATCATCTCTCGGCGTACATCTTGCGACAGAACTGTTTTTTGAGTCCGTTCCTGACCAATTTGTTGATGTCAATTCTACCAGATGGCACTATGAAGCCGGTCAGAAAGAAATACCTATCATCATACCCTACGACTACCTTAATCTCTACAATTTCGGTTTTGCTCAATCAGCCGACCTGCCAACTATATCAGAAAGCATAATCAATAAAATAACATTCACTATCATTGCAAGTGGCAACGGACTGACACAAGAATTTACCGGTCGTATCATAGGTTTTTCCAACAGGCTGAACACCATCCTTGTTCCAAACGATTTCATACAATGGTCGAACAACAAATTTGCCCCTCATTCGCACCACCGACCATCAAGACTGATTGTTCAAGTGGCTAATCCGACAGACGCACAAGTCACACAATATTGTCAAGAAAAAGGCTACAATATTGACCAAAACAAACTTGACAACAGCAAGACCAAATGGCTTTTAGAGATTGTGATGAGCATCGTAATTACAATAGGCATTATAATAACTTTGCTTTCTTGCTATATCCTTGTTTTGTCGATTTCTCTACTTATTCAGAAAAGCAAACAGCACCTGCAAGACCTTATGCTTTTAGGCTACCGCCGAAAACAAATTGCAATGCCATACAACATCTTGATAATCACAGTTAACACTCTGTCATTTATATCCGCATATTGTCTTACCCTTATAGCCCGAAATATCTATCAACATCATTTGACCACACTACTGCAAATCTCAGGTTCAACCGCATCAACAGCCCTCATCGCTGCCACGATAAGCCTACTACTCAGCATTTTAAACATAATAATCATAAACCACCAAATCCATCGAGATTTATAATATTGTCCATATATTGATAAAATTGTCATAACATTGATTTAATTGATTATATTGATAAAATTGTCATAACATTGATTTAATTGATTATATTGATAAAATTGTCCTCATTGATTATGCAACAGTCAAAACATCGAAACATAGCCCTTGATATAATGAAAGGTTTAGGAATGTTAATCGTGATTAAAGACCATAGCGATATCATCCCCATGGAGTATCGTCATTTCACGATGTCATTTATGATGCCCATGTTTTTCTTGCTTGCAGGATATTTATATCGACCATACGAAGATAATGCCGAATACATCAAGAAATCATTTGTCAGATTATATCTTCCTTACTTATTAGGTGTTCTGATATGGTGCATCTTTTTATTGGCTCATCAATGGACAGATTATAAGTCAGCAGGCTTGATGCTAATCGGTTGCGCAGGTGTGCCACATTACTTGTGCACTTATTTGTCTGATTGGCCATGTATCGGTGCCTTTTGGTTCTTTGCTGCCATGTTCTGGTGCAGAGTGATTTTCAATCTGATTTATACCAAATGTGGCAAAGCGAGATACTATGTTTTGTTTGCAGCAGCAATAGCAGGTTATATACTTTTAAGATATGTAGTCCATTTGCCATTAGGTATTTCGGAAGGAATGTCGGTGCTTAATTTCTTTTTGGTCGGACACCTCTTTAAGTACAAATCAGATATAACGGACGATGATAGAAGCAAAATAGCAAATACAAATTACGACATTCCATCGATTGACAGGTCGTCGGTAACAAAAGAGATATTGCTTATCGGAGGCTTGGTTTGTTGGGTTTTGGCGATTAAGTATTCTGAGATTGTTGTCTCTGCAGCGTATTATAAGCATTTCTTTATTGACTTTGTCGGAGCATGTGTCATAACGTATGTATTTTATCTAATTTGTAATTATATAGCCAACCATTTGCCCCTACTCTCGCGCTTATTGTCATGGTTAGGAGGCGGTTCATTGTTTATTCTCTGGATTCATCGGACAGAGCTTCAATTCGGAACAGTGAACAAAATTCTTGAACTCGTATATAGTATTCCGCTAATCAATTCATGGTACGTTGAAAGCGGAGCAATACATTATCACCCATATATTCAATTGTTCGCACAATATGTATTTTGCTCACTCTGCCTCCTTATAGTGGCACGAATACCACCGCTAAAGAAATTCTTCGGAGTGATTTAGTTATGTAATACCAGCCCCAAAGCCATCATCGAATCAACGGATAAGACCACAAATAATAATACAACAAAAAAGCGCATGAATTTGATTCATGCGCTTCTTGTGACCCCTGCGGGATTCAAACCCACAACCTTCTGATCCGTAGTCAGATGCTCTATTCAGTTGAGCCAAGGGGCCAATTTTTGTTACTCACTTTTAACTACATATTGAAGTACGTAGTTGCTTTCTCAAAAGCGGTTGCAAAATTACTGCTTTTTTTTTATTCCACCAAATTTTTTCGCAAAAAAATCATTTTATTTTCAAATCAGCGATATTTACTTTCATCATAATCGTTCAAAATGGATAGATATGACTCATAGCGGCTCAATGCTAACTGACCGTTTTCTAAGGCTTTAAGCACTGCACAATCAGGTTCATCGATATGCAGACAATCGCTATACTTACAATCATGCGCTATCTTAAAAATATCAGGAAAATAATGCCCTATCTCCGTTTTTTTCATATCCAAGGTGCCGAAACCTTTAATTCCGGGCGTATCAATAATCCAACCATCAGTGTATGGATACATCTGCGAAAAGGTGGTAGTATGCATACCTTTATTATGAACTTCTGAAATCTCGCCTGTACGGGCAATATTCTCTCCAAGCAGACTATTCAGCAATGTGGACTTGCCAACACCTGAATTGCCTGACAACAACACTATTTTATGGGCAAACAAAGCCTCTATCTCCTTTATGCCATCCGAATTGAGTGCTGATATAAAATACACCGGGTAACCTATTGATTCATACAATTGTTTTAGGTGTTCGATATAATCCGCCTCCTCATCTGAATATAAGTCTATCTTATTGATTATCAGACATGCCGGCACACTATAGGCTTGGGCTGTTGCCAAAAAACGGTCGATAAACGTGAGCGATGTAATCGGATGATTGACTGTCAATAATAACGCTGCCAAATCAATATTTGCCGCTATTATATGCGATTGCTTTGACAGATTGGTAGCACGGCGAACTATATAATTCTTCCGCTCTTCAATATCTACTATCCATACCGAACCATCTTTCTGAATGTCAATATCTACTCTGTCACCTACCGCCACCGGATTTGTACTCCGAATACCTCGCACCCGAAAATTGCCCTTCACATGACACTCCAACTGCCTTTGGTCATCAGTCTGAACAATATAACTACTACCTGTATTGCGAACAACTAAACCTTTCATAATCATATCATTGCTTACTACATATTTAGGCTTAAAGTCAATTTAATACCATTCTTTTGCCAACCTGTCAAACCATCAGTATAACTCAAACGTCTGACATAATCAATTCTGAATAACCTGAATATATTTTCAATGCCAACAGTCATCTCCATATAAGGCATTGTAGGCGACAATGTATTTATACCAACAACCTTATTGTTGTCCGACAGATGACCATATAATCCACTGAACGACACTACCTCGCGCCATTTTAGAGCATTAACTAACGGAATACGATTCAGTATCAACCCATTCAAATGATAAGTCAGAAAGAGTGATATGTATTTATCGGTGGCAAACTCCATATTAGCCATCATATTAAACCCGTCGTTACGTGCAAGCAACAACGACTGACTTGAAGTGGGATAAAATAATTTTACATACGGGATTTGAGCATTTCCACCCGCCTTCAAGGGCACGCTGAATTGCACCCCACCCTTCATCATCATATCTATATAACCAAACGACGACATCCACAAGCGATATTGCGCCGAAATCTCAGTTTGATTATATAACATCTGATTTTCAAATATGTAACCTAACTGATTGGAAAATGTCAGTTCCAAACTTTTTTTCGACAATTCCGAAAGCCGCCTCTTCTGCGTCCGAGCATTATACCATGGTTTGTGAGGCGTATATGACATATTGATATTCCAATTCAGCGACTGAAACGGCTTAAAATCCAATGTTCCGGCAGGCATATCGCGCTCATATTCTAAATATGTTTTCAAGTCAAACCTACTCACCCATTCCTGCTCATAAGTCATACGACCTCTCACTACATATAGTCCCTTACTATTCCATCGCTTCGGATTAGCCCAACTATGCGGGTCAAGGGATTGTAATATATTATCACGCGCTATCGCTCCACCCATAAACCCCGGCATTTCAAGGTCATACATACCCGACCAACTGATAGCATGGCGCAACGACTCATTCGCATAATGCTGTTTTTTATTGAACGAATAAGTTAATGTTGCCCCTCCTTTAGGTCGTTTATCTCCAAAACCATAGGCTATATATGGCTCAAAAAAAATGTTTGGATGCATTTGGGCTGTAGTCATGCCTCCTATACGGACACGCCAGCCTTCAATACCATTGTAACTAACCGTTTTCAGTATCTGACCAAAATCCCAATAACTATTTTCAAACGTAAAATCCGACGATGTCGGAATATAACCTTCACGCAACACTTTCATCGTCTTGACAAAACGCGGAAAGGTCTTTGTATTCCACAACTCGTATGCCATCGAGTCGCATATTTCTTCACTATGTGATAATGCTATAGGTCTGTTATCGACCCACCATTGTTTGCTTCGATGCGCTGCTATACTATCATTAACATTTAGGCACTCAACCGACTCAACGTCTGCCACATTATCATATTCTATCAGATGACGTGCATAAATAGAATGACGCATCAGACGATGCAGCGTAAAATTAGTTTCCATAAGCGTTGACGATGTTTCCCACTGCCCGTTGGCCATTTGCATAAAGTCTTGAGTTATTCGCAGATTGCTTATCCAATTCAAATTGACCTTTGACGTTACGCCCATGACACATTTCCGAACTGCATACGAACTGTCGTTGACCACATACAAATGCCCGGCAAACGAAAGCATATTGCTATTGACCGGCACAAAGCCCAAGTCAATACATTGCAATCCGTCAATCTGCAAGGTGTCAAGTATATAGTAATGATAGAAAGCATTGGCTTGAGTAGTGGATAGCGGACTCACAAACTGGATTAACATAAGATCCATATTGTTGTCTCTCACATCAACAGGAACAAAGAGCGCATTAATATTGGCATCCAAAGTTCCCTGCTCGAAAAACTTGTCCATACCGGCCCATGTTCTGGCATATATTTCACGTTCGTGAGGTTTGGTTGAATTGACAACAGATAGTTTTTCGCGCAACGATATAGGCAGATAGGGACGGCGCTGATAATTCAACTGCAATGTATCGACATATTTCTCCAAAAATTTCAATTCACGCCTGAATGACGTCTTATCGAGATTGAAATCAAAAGGGTCAACACTCATTGTCAACTTCTCGTACATCTGAAATTCGGCTGAATCAGACATATATGTATTTTCCGCCTTATGTTTCAACACATTTTTCAGAAGTTCGACAGCAGGATTATTACGGCGCGAATAGCGTTTTTTCTCATTCTGCGGAATAACCACCACCTCATCCAACACCACGTATGGAATCAACTCACCGGTCAGAGAATCACGCACTTGGTGATACACATCGCGTTTGCTCACTTTCGCTCCAACAGAAGATATACAAAACATTGATGCCACAAGTAGCACCAATGTCAGTATCTTATGTGAAACAATTCTACACAAAGGCTATCAGAAATAAATATATAGCAACAACAGGTGCTGCCAAAAGCATACTATCAAAACGATCAAGCATACCTCCATGACCGGGGATGATATTGCCCGAATCTTTGATGCCTAACGTACGCTTGGTCAGACTCTCCATCAGATCACCTAACGTACCGAACACCGAAACCAATGCGGCAAAAACAAGCCATAAAACAAGATTTACATTTGCGTCAGCCGACAAATTGGCATACATCGAAAATATCCAACCGGCAACCATCGCAAATAGAAATCCACCTATCAACCCTTCCCAACTCTTTTTAGGCGATACACGCGGAAACATCTTGTGCTTGCCCATTAGACTGCCAACACAATAAGCACCTGTATCGTTAATCCATATAATAACGAATAACGCCAAGAGTACGAGCGGATTATTGAACGAATGATAGATAAAAATCAGACTTGCAAATGGCAATGCCACCATGATTTGCCCCATAAGCAAATATGCCCAATTATGTATTGGATTTTCTGCCTTCAAAAACAACTCAGCTATCAATAGGGCTATCATATAAATCGGATATATAACTGCCAATTGCCAACCTCCCCAACCATTGAAAACAAACAACCAACTGACAAAAAGCAGAACTCCACCTATCGTTCCATACAATCTATTATGCTTATTTTCAGGTTCAATAATAGAGTAAAACTCCCTTGTTGCAAGACTTGTAACAAGTGCAAAGACAATACCAAATAATATGGAACTGAGCAATATCGATGCTACAATCACCGAAACTAACAGAGCACCGCTAATAGTACGAACAACCAAATTATTCATAAATCCAATATATTATGCACATATATGCTATTAACATTTAACGGCTAACACCGTATGCGCCGATAGCATTTCTCGACAACACACGAAAAAAACTAATCATTAACCATTGTTCAGATTGCAAAATTACATTTTTTTTCCAAAATACACAAAGATATTTTGCCATTTGACGAAAAAGCAGTAATTTAGCGATTATTTAATCAAAACAACACACGATTATGAAACAAGAAGACGATGATTTGGACCTCATCTTTGATGATGACGAGTGTATAGAATTTATCTATAGTTGGATACCTGAACAAGACCGCAAACATCTGCTCAAAGACGATATTCAGTTGGTTCTTGACGGCATCTACGAATTTTACGAAAGCGAGGGACTTGTTGACGAAGATACCACCGAAGAGGCTGATATTGATGAAGACGAGTTGTATGAGTTCGTTAAGCAATTTGTCAATGACAATAATGCCAAACTGTCAAGCGAAGATATCCAACTCATTCTGCAAGGCGAATACGAATACGGATTGGAAAAGGGTATTTACGACGAAGAAGAATGATTCGCTTAGTTCGTATTATTAGCCATTTGCCTCTCCGGTTACACTATTTTTTAGCGGATACAATATTGTTTCCGCTTATTTATCATATAGTTCGCTACCGCCGAAAAATAGCCCGCAAAAATCTACGTAATGCTTTTCCAGACAAATCGTGGAAAGACATAAAATCGTTAGAGCGACGCTTTTACCACTTTTTTGCCGACATGATTGTGGAAACAATATATGGTTTCACTGCCGACAAAGCAGAAATTTCACGACGCGTCAAATTCACGCATTTAGAACGACTTGAAGATCCTGCCTATACAAAAGGCGGTTGCATAATCATGCTCGGACATTTAGGCAACTGGGAATGGCTTGCCGACTATAGCAATCAACTTCAAAAACCAACCACTAAGAGTTATAATATCTACCGCCGCCTCAAAAACACAACTTTCGACCAACTGCTAATTCAAATACGCCGACGCAGAGGTGGCGATGTATTAGAAAAAAATATGGCATTACGCCATATTATCACAAATCGACAAAAAGGCGAACCATCAATCTACACCTTTCTTGCCGACCAAAAGCCATCTGCCCATGCCCTTGACTATTGGACCACTTTTCTCAATCAGGACACACCTGTTATCACCGGTGCTGAAACGATAGCACGCAAAACAGGTTTCCCCGTAGTGTATGTCCACACTCATAGAGTAAAACGCGGATGGTATGAATGTGATATAGAAATGATTTGCGACGACCCTGCGAATAGTGACAAAAACAAAATATCAGAACTATTCACACGCAAACTCGAAAGCAATATACTTGAAGACCCAAGCATCTGGCTATGGACACATAACAGATGGAAATTCAGCAGATAGATGATGAAATGCGCTGTAATAATACTTAATTGGAATGGCGAAAAATATCTTGACCAATTCCTGCCGTCAGTAGTAAAATACTCACAAACCGACGACATATCTGTAGTCGTGGCTGATAATGGTTCAACGGATAATTCGATAGAACTGATACGCAACCACTACCCTACAATCCAACTACTGCCACTGTCGGAAAACTACGGCTTTGCAGAAGGCTATAATCAAGCAATCAGACAAATCGAAACCGAATACGTTGTGCTGCTCAATAGCGATGTAGAGGTTACAGAACATTGGCTTGAACCGATGCTTGACTATATGGATGCACACAGAGATGTAGTCGCATGTCAGCCTAAAATTCGAGCCTACAAAAATCGGACACATTTTGAACATGCCGGTGCAGCAGGCGGAATGATGGATAAATTCGGTTACCCATATTGCAGGGGCAGAATAGTCGGATTTGCTGACGAAGACCATGGTCAGTACGACACCATCTGCAATATCTTTTGGGCTACAGGAGCATGTATGCTTATTCGACGCGACGCTTATTTAAATAATGGAGGCTTAGACAAAGATTTTTTTGCTCACCAAGAAGAAATAGACCTCTGCTGGAGGTTGCTTTGCAGAGGGTATAAGATAGTTTGTATTCCCCAAAGCATTGTCTATCACGTGGGCGGTGCATCATTGTCATACCAAAACCCACGCAAGACATATCTGAATTTCCGCAACAATATGTTGCTTCTATATAAAAATCTGCCTGCCGACAAATTATGGCGTATCATGCTCATCCGTTTCTTTATGGACTATGCAGCAGCAGCCCAATTCTTAATCACCGGTCAGTGGCAGAACTTCCAGATGGTGTTCAAAGCACGACATGACTTTCACCGCATGCGCAAATCATTTGCACCCAAACGAGCCGACAATCTTTCAAAAACGACTATTGCCTACCCTGCAGAAATC
>Ga0326513_10001054_pt1 | contig 22545 bp, 31 predicted proteins | sample 2_2465_0518_D_FD_203654 | JGI IMG/M metagenome (GOLD analysis project Ga0326513, IMG submission 203654) | Bovine rumen microbial communities from UC Davis, California, United States - 2_2465_0518 | ecosystem: Host-associated > Mammals > Digestive system > Stomach > Rumen | place: USA... | reverse complement strand
TCTCCGTTTTTGAAGCGGGGAATACTTTGTCTAATTGCTTTTAATTCTTTTCCGGTCATATTTATAACTCCTTCTTTGTATCTAAATTATAACATTACTAAAGTAAAACTTTTCGCAGGTGGCAAACCTAGCACGGGTGGTGACCTTAAAAGAAAAGAGACTAACAAGCCTCTTTCCATAAGAAGTGGTCATAAACGTAATCTACCATATCAGTGATGTAATTAGTTTCCTTCTTGTTCATCACTGGGTAGGCATCTTCTAAACTATCTAAGAAGTAATAAACGCTCATTCCGTTAGGTGCATATTTTTCATAGGCATTACATAACATATCAGCCATATCAGCGATGTTATATCCTCTACGCTTCATAAATGAACGTAAATGTGTGTAGTAGCCATTCTCTTCCATAATAGCCACAAAGTAATTCAATAATGCTTCGTCTTGCTTCATATCTTTCTCCTTTACTAAAATATATCATCAACAATCAACAACTTATCGTCGATCACTATAGCTAGCACGGGTGCCTTCTTAAAAAGAGAAGGGGATTACTCCCCTAAACTTATAATGTTTTGCGCTTTGATTTTATACACATTAGTGGGCGCACTATGCGATAAACTGCTAGGCCTTGCAATTCTAACTACGTCTTCATAAGTGCTTTCTACACCTTCAATAAAATATTGCACTTTTGGTTTGTGATTTGGGCTTTTAGTAATTGCAACTAACAACAACATATTGCCCGTTTTATTATTCATTTTTAGATAATGTGGAACAATAATTGTTTCGTTTTCGCTTGTTTGTCCGCTAGGAATAACGTCTTTTATGTTTTCGTATTTTACTAAACGGACAACCGCATCAACGATTTTAGTTATCTTTTTGCCCTTGTTTTCCGCATTTGCGATTATGCTATCACTAGCATATTTGATTTTTACGTATCTACCTTTTGGTAGGTTCATAATCTTTTCAATGAGTTTTTCTTTTTCCATATGTTTGTCTCTCTTTCTATGGCTTAATTATAACATAGTGAACTATGTTTCTTTTTCCCTAGGGATCACAAGCACGGCAACCCCCTAAAAGAAAACGAGATTAATTGATAATCTCGTATTGGTCTTTGCCTAAATATAAGCAGCAACCGCCCCATGTTCCATGGACTTGTGTATCACCCCAAGGGTCAGTGTTGATTCTCTCAACTACTCCTTCTTTACCACTATATTGTGGTTCACCTTCCATGTAAATGATGCGAATTTTGTCTCCGACTTTTAACATATTTTTATCCCCCTTAATTAACGTTCAAGTAAAAGATGTCTTTTGTTGGTATATTCATTGATTGCCTCATATAAACGATATTCACATTCCGTTCCATGACATTTATCAAATTCGTCTAAATATAAGAGTGCATCTTTGTATGTGTTATGCACACTTTCTTGGGCATATTCACTGAATCCTTTAGGACATATTGAAACAATGTAAACCATTTACTTTTCTCCTTCCATGTACAAATTATAACATAAACATATGTTTATTAATTGCTGCTACGATCGCAAGCACGGCACCAGAGGAAAAATAAAACCCGGAGTAGCTAATTCCAGGTTCTATTCGTACCGCTTTGCCTAGGACAAGCAACACTAGCGAATTAACGAGTATGTCTTACGCTTTACACTTTGGACTTTCGACATCACCGACGGGCCTTTTCCACTACTCTTTTACGTCTCTTAGTTTAACTCCGAAACAGTCTTTTAGACGGTTTTTTATACAGGATTACTACCTGTTGTCTCCGGATTGCGCGCCGTTCCTTTTGACATTATTAGTATAACATACTTTAATATATTTTCATTTTCATGCCTGATCCAAGCACGGTAACCGACCATAAAAGAAAACGACCTTTTAATCGGTCGTTCTATAATAATAATTTAACTCTTCGCCTTTTAGATGCTTATAAGCGTAATTTCTAGCTTGCTCCCATAAGTCGTTATAAAGTTTTGCTATTTCTTCGTGACCTTCTTCCCAGTGTTGCCAAAGTTTCCAGTTAAGAACCATCACAAACTCAGTTAAGACCTTATAGTTAGTTTTAGCCCATTCCAGGCCTCTTTTGTATGTGTCCTTAATTGCCTTAGGACCGAAGGCGTCCGCGATGCTAAAGTCGCTAAAATAAGTAGTTATTTGTTTGTATCCTAATGTGGACTCACTATCAAACACTTTTACTTGCATATTTCTTTTCCTCTTTTCTTGTCTTTATTGTAGCATTAATAATTCATTATTAAGATCGATCGGTTTAACAAGCACGGGTAAACGGCTTTAAGAAAAAGGGCTTTCGCCCTATTCCTTTTCTAATACAGGACAATAAGAACCCATTAATTCTTCTACGATTATGAATTCTTTTTCGTGTGGTTCATAGTATTCAATATCATTTTTTCTATTAACCACAAGAGTGCAGTGTCCTGATTCAAATAACATTTTTTTTGCTAATTCTAAGTCGTAAACGGGCCTAGTTTGGTAAATCAATTTATCTTCTCTATAAACTGAAATCCTATACATTTTTTCAAGTTTCATAACTTTTCCTTCTTTCTATACTTATTATAACATAGTAAACTATGTTTTATTTTTAACCGTTCCTATTAGCACGGGTATCATACCTTAAAGAAAAGGGCTATTTCTAGCCCCATTGCTTTAATAGAACCCTTCGTTAATTGGCATGTCGAACAATGGATTTAAATGTTTAATATCAAACATTGCAATCGACATTTGCTTGCTTACGCTTTCTGGCATAGGCATTATTGCGTTGCTATCGTTAAGCATTTCTTCGTAATTCTCAATTGCTTCCCAATCACAACCTATGGTTTCGGTAACAACATTCCAAAAGTCTTGTAAGATTTCTTTGTCCTTATTTTTGCTATTGCTTTTATTAAGTTTTTCTTGCGCTTCTTTAATTACTGGCGCAAAATCGCGTTTAAGCATTTCCACGTATTTTTTATAAGTTTCAATTCTCATAACTTATCTCCTTGTAAACATTTTAACATAACTATGTTAAATTTATTCGCCGCCCTGGTTCTAAGCACGGTGAACGGACTGTAAAAAAACAGGAATTAATCCTGTTTCTCAATGCTGAACGTTTCGACTAACGTAGCACCTTTAATAGGCGATTTAACGCCCTTACGAATAGTGAAGGAAACAGGATATTTTTTCTTCCCGTTGGTTTCTTCGTATTCGTATCTATCTAGTTCGATTGACATAACCTTAACTCCTTATAACTTATTTTAACATAGATTAGCTTGTTCCCATGGCAGTCAGCATTCTGAGCACGGTTGTGAGGTTTTATCTTTCCCATAGACACACCTACACCCCACCCCTACTAGCTGGGTGTACAGTGTCAGTCTTTTTGCCACCCCCCCAGGAGCACTATCCCGCCCCCAGTATTGTAATGTTAATTTAACCTACACCGTTTTTGATTTTGTAAAAATCTTTAGTTAACCTACTTCTTTATTAGGTATAAAATTGCTACTTTTTTAGCAACCAGAACACATCAATGAAAAAGCTTTCGATAAATGCTAGGGAAATGAAGCCGATTATGATGCTGGTATTTTTTTCGCCCTTGAATAAAAACACGATTGTTAATATTACTGTTACAAAAAATGCGATTATATCGAATACGGTTTTTATTGTTAGAATTGTTTTTGAATTCATATTGTTATTCCCCCTTACGTTTGTTATTCCCCCTTACGTTTGTTGACTATTTGGCGTTTGATATATCGAATGGTTTCTAAACGAACTTCCATATATTTTTTTGCTAAAGTTATTGCTGTATCGTTAACGGAAATCGTACGCATGGAAGCCTTGGAAACTATAGAAATGCTATCCCCGTTTCTGGTCCAGATAATTGGTGTTCCGTTATACACGTAGGATCCAGTGTGGCCGTCGACATGGAAAAGTTTGTATTTTTCTGCTGTCGGTATGTCACGATTGTACATATAGTGTTTCGATTTCATACTGTGAATGGACCTCCCTTAAAAGTTTTAAACATTTTCTTATATAAATCGCAGTCAGCACGTTCGCTGGGGCCATGTAAACATTGGTCACACGATTTTACTTTGCGTTTTGTAATCACACAGTGGTGATATTCCTTATAAAGTGGATTGGATTTTAATAAATTTTCACTGCGAGATAGCTGCTGGATTATTTTTTCTGATTGCGTTGGTTCTGTTGTCGGTGCCGCTGGGGCTGTTACCGTTACAATTCGTTTTTTTGTTTTTTTCTGTTTTTTTAATGTCATTTCTGTTTGCCTCTGTTTTTTAAAAAAATAAGCGTTGAAACAATTAGGATTATAGAACCGGATCCGAATAATATTACGCCGATTAATTTATACACTGTAAAAACTGTAAGAATAGAACCGACAGTATCGATTAGAAAGCCGATAATAGCAGATATTAATAATATAATTGGATTGAGTTTCATACGTTACGATATAAATATATAAAATATTTGAATGGAAGTCAAGGACTTTGTTTTATTTTGTTTGATTTTTATGTATAGTAATGTATGAAAAGTGTATGATTAGTGTATAGGGTTAAAATTTTATATTTTATGTATAGTATGTATAGAAAAATGAAGTTTTTGCGTCGAAAAAATTTAAAAAACGTAAATAAAAAATAAAATAATTTTTGGGGTTGCTATACATACACTACGTGTATAGGGGGTACACTGCCTATACATGGTGTACATAAAAATAAAAATTATTTGCGTATAAAAAGTATATTTTTTATAATATTTACGAAAAAGGTATCAGCCCCGTATGACTGAGATTTAAATACTCTTGATAGTGAGGTAAAACTATGGATGAATTAAAAAAAGCTGAAATTGAAGCTGAAAAAGCTGAAGATGAGAAGCCAGAAGAGGAAGAAGGCGTTACTCTTCCGCCCGAAGGTGAAGATGTGTCTATTGAATTGAATAATTCTCCAGTGCCAACTGAAGAACAGATTGTCGAAGGACAAGTCGAAGGCGAGTTAGAAGATGGACATAATTTGAACCCCGTAGAACCCGGACCAGAAACCGAAGAACAAAAAGCAGTCGAAAAGTTATTCACACAGTCTCAGTTGAACGAAATCGTCGGACAACGAGTAAATGAGACCAGAGAAAAAGCACATAACGACACGATCGCAGAAATCCTTGAAACGTTTGGTGTTGATAGTATTGATGCGTTAAAAGCGTTAGCGGGAGACGGACAAAGGTTCCCAGCGTTACAAGAAGATTTGGCTAATGAAAAGAAATCCTCTGAACAAAGAATTGCTGAATTAGAAAAATCACTCGGTGACGTATCCAGTGAACTCGCTTTATGGAAGAGTGGCATAAATCCAGATAGATATGAGGATGCGAAGTTGATTTTATCCGGTAAAGGATTAGATATCACAGCTGAAAATATTAAAAATGAAATGCTAACTCACCCTGAATGGGAAAATAAACCTGTTGAAGAACCTGCTCCTGAAATGAAACCTGCGTTTGAAAAGGTTGAAAATCCAGAAGAAAAATCTGAACCAGTTAGTAAGATTGCCCGTTTAGGAAATGTAAAAGGCGGAAGTTCATCCGAAGAAGAAGAACGTAATACCGCAATGGGTTTATTCGATATTTAATTTATTATTAGAAAGGAACATACGTGTATGGATGAAGAAAAGAAAATCCCCGAGGAAGAAATCGCCGAGGAAAAACCAGAAGAGAAAAAACCTGAAGAAGGTATGGATGAAGCCGAGTTTGGTGAATTCGTTGAAGAATTAAAGAAACAAGGTGCCACCGAAGAAGATATTCTCGATGTGTTATACGAAGCGTTCACTAATAATGAACTCGATCTCGAAGATTTGAAAAAAGCTGCCGGATTCATGGGATATGAATTAGACGAAGATTTCGAAAAAGAAATTGAAAATGTCCCCGAAGAAGGCGGAAAAGAAGTTTCTGAAGAACAGATCGAAGCCGCGAAGGAAGCGAAACCCGGAGAGAGTGAAGCTGAATTCAAGGAAAGAGTTGCTGAAGGCGAAAGCGTTGAAGAGTCTGAAGAAGAAGATGATGAAGACGAAGAACGCAGAGAAGCGATGAAATTATTTGAATAAATCCGAAATTTTAGAGACAGACGGTTACGAACGATATTTCTTTCCGATTATTACCTGATTAATAAAAGGAGAAAAATATTGTATGGGTAACAAAATTGAATTAATTGTTAAGTACAGTACCGAAGCTTGGGATAAAGTTTATGCTCAAGAAAGTCGTGCGAGTTTACTTGACGGTAACAAAAAATTATTAAAATTCGAAGGCGCGAAAACTGTTAAAATTGCGAAATTCTCTGCAAACGGTTTAAGCGACTATCGTAGAGCCAATAACGTAGTTGGCGGCCACTTCAAAGGCGACGGCCACGATGCTGCTGGCGTTTCCACCTATGGTTATGGTTATCAAACAGCCGATATGGCGTTAACATGGGAAACATTCACAATGGAATGTGACCGTGCGGCTCAATATCGTATTGATTTAATGGATAATGAAGAAACTGATGCCCTTGCCGTTGGCACCTGCACCACAGAAGTTTCTCGTACCATTATGATCCCTGAAGTTGATGCATACTGCTTCTCTAAATTAGCTGGTTTTGCTATCGGTGATGGCATTGTCAGCGAAGCGATTGTTGCTGCCAACCCAGGTGCTGGTGAAAGACAACCAGTTGATGCCTTAAATAACGCATTACAATTCTTCGATGAACACGAAGTTCCAGCTGAAGATCAAATTATCTTCGCTAGCCCAAAATTCTTAAAAATGTTAAGAAGCACAAACGAACTCTACAAGAGATTAGACCAATCTGAATACAAAAAGAACGTTTCCTTCTTAATTGAAGAATATGAAGGACGTCCAGTTGTCATGGTTGCTCCTAACAGATTCAGAACTGATATCTTATTAGGTGACTATGGTTACACATTCGGTAGCAATTCTCACAACATCAACTTCATGGTTGTTGCTAAGAGTGCTGTTTACCACGTTGTTAAATACAATAAAGTCCGTGTCTTCGCACCAGATGTTGTCCAAGATTACGATGGTTACAAAGTCAACGCCCGTATTTACCACGATGTGTTTGTCCCAGATAACAAGAGAGTTGCAGTTTATGTGTCCTTAGATTCTGGCGCAGCCGCTGCTGGTTTAGCTGTCAGCCCAACATTAACCGCTAAGAGTATCGCCGGTGGTTCCACAAACGGAACAATTATCAATGATATCAATATCATTCCAAGCACAGGCGCTGTCGTTGCTGGTTTATGGTATAAACTCGGCACAAGCTTAACAGCAAGTGTTGGTGGAACAACCTTCAGTTCTACTGGCTACACCGCTTTAGAAGTCGGCAAAGAAATCGCTGCTTCCAGCAATACACAAGCTGAAGTCGTTGCAGTTGATGCCGGTGGCAGAGTTATCGCAGCTTCTGTTATCACATTAGTGAAAAAGAGTGCTTAATAACAGCCATTAATAATAACTAATAAAAAGAGGGTTCCTTCGGGAACTCTTTTTTTATGTTGTAAATAGTTAATATTTATCTTAAAATTATTTCGAGAGAAAATTTTGTATAAGGAGATTTCTACGTATGGCAGAAAAAAAGTCCTCAATGTTACACAAATCCTCAGGAATGGTATGGGGAAAAGATAATTATGATACCGCTAGGGGTGGTGGAACACCTGCTGGTGAAGAAAAAGCTTTCGGTAAAGTAAAAGTTAATCCTTCTGGTAAAGGCCGTGGTGGTTGGAAAAAAGTTGGATCACCTGGCAGTAGAGAACCAGATCAACCAAGAGATGCTGAAGGCCATTTTACTTATAATTCCATGATCGGAAAAGAACTTAAGGACATTTCTAAGAGCCATGGTAAATCCCGTGGTACTACTGTTCCACCAATGTTTAATGGTGGTATTAATGGCCCCCACACTAAGGGAGATAAAGCCGGAGATGATGAAGAAAAATTAAAAGAATGGGCTGGAAGATGGTATCACAAATTAGCTGGTAAGGGCGGAGAAGTTGCCGTTCGTGGTGCCGGTTATAAAGGTGGAACTGTTATTAAGATTGCACCTGATGATATGCACGAAATTGCTAAAGAATGGATTATTGATAGAACTGGTGTCGATGTTAAATATGATAAGAAAGTTAAAATGTATGTCGATTCTAAGGGTAATCCAGTTGATATTTCTAAACGTTCTGAAAAAGGACAATTTGGCCGCGGAAACGAAAAAGCTAAACGTGAAGGGGATACTGAAAAACTTGGCGATTTAGCAGAATGGGAAACTAAGAAAGGCCGTCCGACCGAAGAAGAAAGCGCAGCGAAGAAAGAAGCCAGAGTTGGAAGCCCTGCTGCTGTTGCTGAAGAAGATGAAGAAAAAGCCGGTATGTTTGGCGAAAAAGTTGTCGAAGACTATAAAACACCTTTCGAAAAAGGAAAAGAAGAAGTCGCTGAAAAGAAAGCAGAAGAGAAAGCGAAGGCAGAAGCTAACGTTGAATTACGAAAAGCTATCGTTCCTGACGGAGAAGAAAACAATCCCGAATTAGGCGATGCACAAGGTAAGGTAATTAGTTTGTTAAACAATCCTGAAAATGTCGAAAAAATGTTATCTGGCGAAACAGTTGCTAGCGGAAAATTATTAAGCGCTGTTAACGAAGCGTTAGTTGAATTATCCGATATTACTCCTGCGTATAGCGATATTCCAGCTAAAAAGTTTTTCAAAGATGAAAAATACCGTAATTTAAGAGAAGAACCAGAGTTCTTAAAATCTATCGTGAAACATTACTTAAACCCGGAGGAATAGAATATGCCAGTTAAATATGATCCTTTAAAAGGTGTTATTGGAAAAGGCACACCAGAAGAAAAAGCCGAAGCCAGATCTGATTGGTTTGATTTGCCTTCCGGCGAAAAGCCTGTTAAATCTGTTGACAGACCACTTTTTGAAAAAGAAATGAAAGCCACTGAAAAGAGAATGCCTTTTAATCCAAAAAATGTAGCAAAAGCTTTAAGGCAACAAAATCCAGCTATTGATTTAGCTAAAGAAATGGAACAAAAAGAAAATGCCGAAGCTGAAAAAAAATTAAAAGATCTTGCCATGAGTGCTGTGGAAGTTGGGCAAGAAAAACCACAAGAAGAAAAGAAGTATGATTGGACGAAGATTAGAACATTGTTAAATGATATGGCTAAGAAAAGCGCATTGGCAAGAAACGCCGAAGCAGGAAGAATGTTTAAAAAAGTTAAAGAGAAAGAAATGCAAATTCCTACTCGTACAGATGAACTATACCAAAATATTGCTGGGGAAAAACAACCAGATAGAAAATTTGTAAAAGTAGGCGAACAAGAATTCGATGTTCCTGAAAGTTTTAATATTAATAAGCATTTCGTTATGAATCCAGAAACTTTTAAGAAAGAATACAATTTAGAAAAGAAACCTTGGACCACAGAAGAAATCAAAGATTTTTACGATTATATTGAATCAATCGGAAAAACACCCGAAGATTATGCGCCATTAATTCAAAAATGGAACATTCCTTCTTTAGAAGAAGCTGAAAAGTTGGAAGCGATGAAATTATTAAATGCTGAATAATTATGGAAGAAAAAAATAATAAAGAACGTGAGATTGTTTCTAGTTTAGGAATGCCAGTTGATCCAAAAAAAGAACCAGCTGGTGATTTCTCCGTCCCACAATTATCTGGAAGCCAAAAAGCTGTTCAAACTAAAAAGAATAAAAAAGATTTAGCTGCAGCCCCTGGTGGTGAAGCCACTTATAAAATGTCTCCAGCAGAAAAAGGAAAACAAACTAGGTCTATAAAAGACGTTAATAAAGGCGATTTTACCTTTAATGTGAAAAACGAACAGCCAATGGAAAAAGCTGCTGCGGAAACCTTTCCAAAATCAGAAGAAGAAATGGGTGTTGAAAAAAACGTTGAATATAACAAGTTCAGAAAAAACGAAATTGAGAAGATTAGAGACGCTGTTTTAAAGTCTGGTGGAGATTGGGACAAACGCGCTATAAACATGGCGGAAAAAACCGTTTTGGATAGATTTAACAAGCAACAAGCTGCTAAAGAAACCGCCAATATTGCTAAAAGCGAAAACGTTAAAGAAGCGTTAGAAGTAGGCAAGGAAACTATGAGCGCCCCTGAAAGTCCTAACGAAACATTGTCAGAAGAACAAAATCGTTATAACAGGGCAAAAGAGTTGCTAGCTTCACCAGATATAGATAAGGATAGTGCTGCTTATTTTAATGCCCAAAAGATTGTGGGTGACTATGAACACGAAGAAGATATAAATAAGTTGATGTCAGAAAATGAAGGCATGGATCGAAACACTGCTGAAAGTTTCTTAGCGAAGCAGAAGAAAGAAAAAGAAGATGCTGCTGAGATCGAACAATTACGTAATGTTAGAGAAAATAGAAGAAATCAGTTCCAAGAAATTTTCAATAGTCAGCCAGAAGGCGTCATGAAAGACTATGCCAGAAACGAACTTGCTCGCATGGGACAAGAAGACAAAGTTAGGGAATTCTTGATTTCTTCTGGAATTCCAGAAAATTCTCCTATGTTCAGAAGAGCTGAAAGACAAGCTATGGCCGATTATCAAAAAATGCTTCAATTAGAAAAAGCGCAACGAAAAGAAGAAGCCGCAGCTTTAAGTAAGAAAAAACTACAGCAATCCGAAAATTTAAAACGTATAATTAGTTTAGCCTCTCCATGGGCTAAATTAGTAACAACTATTTTGGTTTATGGTTTGTTCTTAGGCTAGTATAAGGAGACGAATTATGTTTATTGATGGAAAAAAGTATAGACAATTAATGGAAGCTAAAAATAATGGCGATGAAAAAGCGAAAGCCATTCTTTTAGCGCAATACAAAAACGATGATGGTTTGGAAGACTTACTTAACGATTATTTTAAAGTAGGCGAAGAAAAAGAACCCGAAGAAGAAATTGAAAAAGAAGTTATTAACGAAGAACCAAAAAAAGATCTTAGTTACGAAGAAAAATTAGAAAAATTCTTATCTGACAACGGTGTTAAACCAGGCGATGAAGATTACGATTCAATGGTAGAAGAATTCAAAAAAGAAACGCCCCAAGTTGAAACACAAATTGAAATTCATTCGGAAGAAGAACCAGAATGTGAATGTGATTATATTGAAGGAATTGAAATTCTTCTTGCTGATGAGATCGAAGCTGTTAAAGGATATGACAAACAAATATTGGTTATTGCCAATTCCGATTTGCCCGATTCTATGAAAAAAGGAATTATTGCTTCCTATAATGAAATCAAAGATGAAGAATTAAAGCACATTGAAGAGTTGAAAAAAATAAAACTTTCGATTGAGAAAAAAGAAGAAAAAATTTAAAATATATTTGGAAAGAGAAAGTTCTTTCCGTTTGTCTCTTGGATAGCAGGTTGCGTTCTGTTCGTGCCTGCTATTTTATTTGTCTTTAATGTTAAGGTGGTTTAACTTGTTTTTATTAAGATAAAAAAATATAATAAAACATAGAGAGGTATTCTATATGAACAAAAGAATAGTTGTTAATGTGCCTAAAACCGATTTTAAAAAGAACGACGTTCTAATTTATGATGGAAAAGATTGGTATGTCATCACAAAAGAAGAGTTATTCGCAGAATTTGAACAAAGACATGCAGATGCTGTCACAAGATATGACAGAGAATATCAGACGTTAAGAAAAGAATTTATTTCTTTTAAATCAGAAGTTTCTGATGAAGTCTCTAAATTAGCAACTATTATGAAAAATTTTATTAGTAAGGAGCAACAATAATTATGAAGAAAAAAATTTTTGCCGCTTTATTGGGCGCGTTCGCTTTGTTTGGTGTTGGATTTGGATTAACTGTTCGTAATTTTGCAAACTTCACTCCTGTTGCTGTTTTGGCAGAAGGAGAAGAAACTAGCGAAGAAACTTCCGAAGAAGAAGTTAAAATTTGTACAGTGTCTATTGAAAAGTCCAAACATGGTACTATTGAAGCCGATATTTTTGAAGGTGAGATCGGTGACATTGTTACATTACAAGTTAGTCCTAGTTTAGGTTATTTGATTGAAGGTGTGAAGGTAAACGGAACAGCTTTAATTGAAAGCGAAGAAATTAGCGGACAATTTATGTTTGCTTTAGTGGAAGGCGAAAATAAAGTTTCTGCGACATTTATTGTTGATGAAGAATTGTTTGGTGCTTTTGCCAAAATGTACAGTGAAGCAATGGATAAAGATTGGACAAGATTATTCAGCGTTGAAAACTTAATCACAATCGTGAAATGGTTCTTAGACGGTGGCGTTCTTATCATGCTTGCACGTTATTACATCAAGGATAAAAAATTAGAAAAGAATGTTGAAAAGAACATTACTGAAAATATGAACAAGATTATTCCTGATGTTACAAAAACAACAGTGATTGCCACAATTAAAAATGTTGTAGAACCAATGTTTGTAAATATGCAATCAGAAATGATAGATATGGCCAATGCCATGAGTGTGTTCGCTAAATGTTTTGCCTTAGGCCAAGAAAATACTCCTGAAGCTAGATTGGCTATTTTGCAAGCTTTACAAGGTTTAAAGATTTCTGACCAAAATATCTTAGAAAGTACTAAAGCTTATATTGAAGATTTAGTGAAACGTTCAGAAAAGACTTATCAAGATACAATGGCTGCTTTAACAAATATTGAAAGTAACAAAAAAGAAGCAGAAGCGCAAAAGGAAATGTTTGTTCCAGAAGGCACTGAGCCAAAAGAAAACAACGATAACGGAACACAAATTTAAGATTAAAAGGGAGACAAACAATGAATAAAAAAAGAAACAGATTATTAATTATAACTTCCATAGTAGCCCTTGTGATTGCATTAATATTCGTTGTATTGGGTTTTGCACTTGCTGGGGCCGATGTGCTAGGATGGTTCACCTCAAAGTGGGCATTCCTATTCTATACAGTGTATGGATGTTACATGCTAGTAATTCTTTATATATTAATAGGAGACAAAATTAAAAAATTATGAAAGCCAAGGATTTAACACAAAACGAAAAAGTTAGAAGCCTTTTAAACAGAAAGGTTTTATTAGGGGCCAGTTCTATCCTTATCTGCGTTGTATTAATCGCAGTGTGTTCGTTCGTTCCATTTATTATCGATCCACATCGTTGGATGACAAATGAGTTTTTAACGGACGAATTGATTATCGGCGCCATTGTCATATTCTCAATGGTTGCCGCTATGTTCATCGGACAAGCTGGCAACGCTTTCAGAGATGAAAGCAACATCGCTAAAGCTAGAAAAGAATTCTTTGACACTGTAAAAAATGTCACTAATATCTTTGGCTTCAATCAATGGATAAAGAAAGTGTTACAACCACGCGACATTCAATTAATTAAAGAGAGAAGATTAAGATCCATTGGCATTGATGATTACCGTGTTTTAGAACTAGAAAACAGCCAAATAAGGGCTTTAGAAGAAAAAGCATGTGCCTATGAAATAAATGGCGAAAAACGTTATTTCAAAGGTATCACAAAAGAACAAGTTCAAGGCATTTTGAAAATCAGAAATGGAAAAATCGATATCAGATTTGTTGAACCAGAATATTATTTATCCGTAAAAAATTTAGTTGATAATAGAACAATCTCAGAACGTTCTAGTGATGAAGGAAAGAAAAAAAGTTTCTATCTTGCTAGAAGTATTGTTGGAAGATTATTAGTTACTATTATTACTGCAATGATTTTTGCTTCTTTTATGAGGGATTTAAGCACTGCAGCCGACTTGGGAACCGCTTTTCAAAAATTTCTATCCAGGTTATGGGCCATGATTTCTTCCGTTTTCATGGGTTACCTTGTCGGCTGTCAGATTAATGATATTGATGCTGAATACATTCAAATGAGAATTACAGTTCAAAATATGTATTTGCAAGATAAAGATTTCAAGCCATTAACCCAGCAAGAAGAAGCTAAGCAAGAATTCAAAGAAAGAGTTTTGCAAGAAGAGCATGCGTTACTAGATAATAAAAGCACGCAAATAGAAATGAAAGGTTAGGAATGTGTTTATGTCGGAAGAAAAAGCAAAAGAAAAGAAAAGTATATTAGCTACATTAGAAGAACATCCTAAAGCGGTTTTTTTCACTCGTTTAGGATTATGGTTTATTTTTGCTTGTGCCCTTCCGATTGCATTCATCGTTTATCGTTACGATATCTTTACTAACAAAAGTAAAATAAACATTTCTGGTTGGGGTGCTATAGGAATTGTTATAGCGATTGTGTTCGTTATAAAGCTTATTGTTTATTTATACAAGGGTATGAAACCGGGGTTAGCAAAACAATGTATAACAGGTTTTGTATCTATTATATTACCTTTGTTAATTGTTTTAATTGCATTAAAAGCAATTGAAAATAATATAAAATATTTTGAGCAAGTATTAACTTGTGTAACAATTTGTGAAGCCATTGGAATTCCACTTGATCCGTTTCCTGATTGGTTGGAGAAAAGAAGAGTGGAACGCGGCAAAGAACATGCTGAAACTATTACTGATGTTGTCTTAGATAAAATTAAAGAAAAATTTGGTTCTAAGAAAGAAGGAGAATAGATATGAGAAACAGTTTTGTTGATATTTTCATGTCTAGGAGAGATTGTTTCGAACAATGTCAATGGTGGGAAAGAAACGAAGACAATCAGTATATGGATGATGAACTTATTATGAAAAATCCCTCTTCTGGATATTTTTGGGCAAAAGAAGTTACTCCTGAGAATGTCAGAACAAATATTATTGGTGGGAACTTTATGTTTGACCAAAATACTGTTGCAATTAGAAGTCCAGATAATTTAGGCGCACTAAAAAACAATGATATAGTTTTGTATCAAGGTGAAAAGTGGATCGTAATAGATGTGCAAAAAAAGCATTTTAGAGAAAGAAATTTGGAATTTTCTACAGACGGTAATTCTTCACATTTCTGGTATGTGAATTTAAGGAGATAGCTATGAAGATATCCCTAGACGACATGAAAAAATTATCAGATTTAATTTACAACGCCATAAGGGAAGAGTTCGGAAATTCCGATGGAACCGGTAATTTAATTAGAAGCATAAAAATTGAATTAAACGAGTTTGGTGGAATAAACATTGATATTCCAGCTGAAATATACGATTCTAATTATTGGGAAAAATTTAAAGTAGTAAAGCAAGTTCCTGGCGCTGGTTCATATGCTAGCCAATTAGACGAATATGGTAAGCATAAAGGGTTCTTAGATAGGACTATAAACAATTCAATCGATGTTTGGCTGCAATTAATGTCAAATAAGTATAAAATTATTAATAGAAAGGGTTAATTATGGATGGAAGTATAAACGTTTCTGAAAAGATACTTGTCATCTTAAAAGATGAATTACAAAAAATAATGAATAACGATCCAGCGTTGTATTCTAATTTTCATCTTGTCCTTTCTATGGAACAGCAATTTGTTAAAAAAAGAGAGCAAGCGCATAATTACATTTACATTGTTATAAAGTTAGCTGAAGGTGTTAAAGACAACGGCCAGTTACAACAAGGTGTTTTAATTAGTGCGGTAGGCGAAAACAATGCGGTAGAAGTTGCGCAAAGATTATTGCATGAATTATCACAAACATATAGTGTTAATGCTGCACCAATAACAATGGATAACTTAATCATAAAGCAAGCGTATTCTACTCCAATTGTTATGCAAAATTTCAATCAAGTTAACGATGGATACCGTTCTTTGTTCTATATGAGTGGAACGTTCTTTATTGGCTTTAATATTGATTTAATTGAAGAAATTAACTGGATAAAAAATGATGAAGAATCTATAAGAATTCCGTTTATTACAGCTAGTACTCATTATACGGCGCAAATTGATCCTCGTTCTCAATATGGTTCAAACGATTTTACCAATACTGTTGCTTTAATTAGAACCTTATCATTAAATATAAACGTTTATAACACTATGGATGAATTCAACACTGCTGTTTACAATGTGGTTTTTGGCGGTTCCAGCGTTGATACTATTTTTAAATTTGCTATTACATATAAAAATCCAAACATAACGGATTCTAATGGCAAAAAAAGAATTATGGAAGTCGGAATGAGACTGGTTGATGTTTCAGATGCACAACAATTGCGTGCGTTCCCAGCTCGTTCTTTAACATTTACAAAGTAGGTGGCTTTTATGGCAGAAGACAAGAGAAGTATTGTTATAGAACTAAGGACCACCGGTAGCGCTGGAGAACCAGAAGGAGTTTCTGGCGAAGAAAACGTTTCAGACAATGACGAATTAGCAAAAAAAGAAAAAAATGCATGGCTCATATTGACCGCATCTGGCGCAACAGCAGCATTATCCGTGATCAAAAAAGAAGTTGTATACGAAGTAAATCGTAATTTAGCTTTAACTGAAGACTACAAAAATCAAGTTTTGTTGAATAATGCCCAAATTGCTGTTAATAAAGCAGTATCTTTCGGCGCCGCTATTGCAGCTGGTGCTATAGCTGGTGCGAAAACAGGATCTCCCATCGGTGTTGCGGCAGGTATTATTATCGGTGCGGGAAGTTGGGTAGGAAACGAAGCTACCAACATATATCAAAGATTTGATCAAGCTGGAATTGGCTTAACACAAAGTAATTTGCAAGCCGTTTATGGCATGGGCAGATTGGGATTAATTGATGGTGGAAGAGGCACCTTAAATTAGTATGAATTTAAAATGCAAAATTAACGGAGTTGAATATGGTTCAGAACACCTTGAACAAGGCGCTACTTTTACTGAGAATTATAACGAAACATTAGACAGTGCTGTTATTCATATTGTTCATATTGAAAAAATAAAAAAATTGAAGCCTTATCACGATGTTTTTATCTACGATGCTAATTATAGTTTTTTAGGTTACCATATAAATGGGCAAACCAATCCGAGTGGTGGTTTTTTCGATAATACCGAGATTAAATTTTTAAGAGTTTCCGATAATAAATTAATTTATAAAAGAGAAACATATGATGAAAATACAAAAACGGTTTCAATTGGTTATTACGATTCCGATGATAACGAAATTGAAGGTCTTTCTATTTTCTTCAAACATATGTTAATTCATAACATTTCTTGCAGACAATTAAGAATTGGACAGCCTATTTATAATTATGAGCTTGACTTATTCAGTGAAATCAAAGCGTTAGAAAAAGTGATATTACCAAATATTTCTATTACGGCTAATTTTAAGCAGCCAAAGAGTTGCTGGTTTTATTTACAACAATATGTGAAATTATATTCGCCAAAATTTAAAATGGCAGTCAATACTGTTGATAAGATTTGGGCCTACGAACAAAAATATCGTTTGGATCCTAGCTTAGAAGCAATTTTTGATAGCACAACATGTCCTGAAATGTCTTGGACAAATCCTAGCTTAAGAGATGTTTTATCGCAAATCATGATTGTGAAAGATAGAATTCCATATGTTGAAAACAATGTTATTAAGGCTATCGATATTACTGCTACACACGGTAGGTTTTTAGTCAATAACCCATCATGTGGCTTTGTTTACGACGGAATAAGTAGCGATAATTATGCTACCGATGCTAGAAGAGAATACGGTGGCGCAATTAGTGATAGTAATAGTGCTCGTTTGGTTGAACATTTAGGTTTTAGATTACCAAATAATGCAATTATGTCATTTGAGAACATGGTATTAGAAACACGTTATCCTATTTATAAAATTAATAGACTTCTAATGTGTTATTATAAGAAAATTCGAGTTAGTCACAATGGTGTCAATCAAGAAAAAATAATCTTGTGCAAGCAGGATATTACTAAGCTAGTTTTGCAAAATATTGTTCGTAACGTTTTAAAAACAGATTGGAAAACATTTAATGGAGGCGGAAGAGTGCCAGATATTGAAGTGCTTTGCCAATATAAGATGGCTACTATTGGTTATGATATCGGTTCTAATCAAATTTCTGGTTGGGGAACCATTTATTCTTATCCAACTATCCTATGGTTTAATGAAGAAAAAAGTTATATTGAAAATATTATCAATATTTTAGATGCGCATTATCCATTTGGTTATTTAAATCAATCGTTCTATATACCAAGTGATTATACATATATAGGTAGTGTTAGTGGCGTCGATAGTATCGTTACTCCTTACGGTGGTGCATCTGGAAATGACACTGATAAATTTAAAGCTATTTTCTTTGAAATGGATTATATTGCTATGTTTAATGGCGCTATTGTACATTCAAAAGACAATATAGAAGAAGACGATATTGTTACAGCAGACAACTGTAACGCAGCTTTGACAATTTTGGAAGCAGATGGTTTGTTTGAAAAAGAAAAAATGAACCGTTTAAGCAACGAAGATTATCAATTGCCTACACGTTATGAAGGTGAAAACGGCTATGATCTAATGAACGGGCCAGATCGTAACCACGTTTTAGGCGCAGTTATTCCGGAATTAGAAAATTCTATAGTTTATAGACGTGAATATACCATCATGAACCAAGAAGTAAAAGGTAGTTTTAGCGCTTGTTATGACTATGTAATGAAAAATTACTTTACTTCGATTTGGGCAAAGTATAGAACTTACAGTTTGATGCCTTATAGTCAAAGTATTGTTCGTTCTGAAAATGTAAGAGAATTAATTTTATTAAGCAAAGATGAGTTTTATTTTGAAAGTACTGAAATTAATTTTGATATCGGGAAGATGCTAACTGCATTTGAAGAAACCCCTATTATTGACGATTATATTAGTTATGAAGAAAAGATTAACACTGCTAAATTTACAATTAGAGACGTAACTATTTATGATGATGAGGCAGAAGCAAATTCTTCTGGTTCCCCTTCCACAAAAGTGGTGGATTTATATTTGCTGAGCGATCTCAATGCTTTTGTATCAGGCACCTCTTTGTGTTTAAACGCCAGAACATATGACAACGTTTCTGGTGGTATGTATATTGATGATTTACATAAAATTATTTCAAATCCTATTACGGAACAGGATGAAGAAATAGGCACAATCCAGAATTGGTGGCCAATGGTTTCTGTTGATGATTTTGATAATGCGTTTTTAGAAAACGTTTCGCTTTCTTTTAGCCATGTAAATATTGATGAACTTTTTCACGACTGTGAATTACTAGATACAGTTCAAAATCAAGTTTTTAATTATACTTATAAACTTCCGAATCAGACTTATTTAGGCACTGAAACTAATTTAATTAGTAAAGATTTCAATATTTGCAAAGACAACAAAGAAGTATTGGATATGACATATCAATTTGATTTCTTGGCAAAAGATAACGACGGAATTGTAATCACACCGTATCTTAACAAATTGAATAATCTTATTATCACAAAAGAATATGTCAAAGCAGATGAAGACAAAACCGTTTTGGATAGAACTATTGGTTATGGTTTCCAATTGTTTGCTTGGACGCACTCTCCTTGGGACTCAAAACGCGGTTTAGGGTTGGTTATTAAAATAGAGAAAAATCTTTTAAGTAGTATTACGTCTGATATGCAAATTGTTTTAAGTGAAGAACCTGTGCTTCATTATTCAGGTGAAATTTTTGAGTCTACCGGCGTATATGCCGAAGATCATAACAAAGATTTGCAAGTTCATGTCACTAGTACCATGTCAATTTCTAGCATTCAAGGAATTGGGAATAGGGGAATGACATTGACTTTAAAAACAAAAGTATTATTTGAACCAGCTAAAGATAGCAATACAAGCGTTTATTCATATGAAAATGCGGTTTTAGTATCGCCTAGTTTAAACTTTGCTCAAATTCATTTAGACGAATATTTTAATGGCGATGGATATGGCGATTATTATTATTTCAAATATACTGGTAATCCAACCCCAGATATTACAGAAATTGCCTTTCTTCAAAGTCCAGCTTTTACTAGCGTTGACACTAGAAGGATTGGCCCTGGAAAAATAACGAGCAGCGGATCAGGTGATAACATTCTTTCTCAATGGGGCTTTTTAGCAGGTAATTCTAATCCGTTAAAATTAAATTTAAATAATTCTTTCGTTACTAACGGATCTTTATTAACCACAACAGAAGACGACAAAAATTTCTTTAAAAATATGTATGTTGCTGTTTCTACTAAATCATTACAAAAATATTTAGTTCAAGACGATTTTGCTTTCCCGGAAAATAGTGACATTCTTAACGAGAATATAACGTTATTAAAAGACGCATATGTAAGCAATTTCTTCGTAAATACGATCGAAGGGAATAAACCAGTGTTGCAAGTGCATGCAGAACGCTTGAAAGAGTTTGGATATGAAGAAGGCGAAATCAAAGCATTATTGTATTATTTTAAGGACGAAAACAGCCATTTACATTTAGTTTTTGGTGTAAATGTGGACAGTTATAAAATATTTAACATTTATATTTCAGTAATGAAGCAAAGAAACATGAAAGTTTTTGATTCGGAACACAATTATGCGGATTTATCTTCCAACTATTTGGGAACAACGCCTAGAGAGTTCGATTCAGAACAGCATTATGGTGATGGCGCAAATGTTGGTGTATATTATAAATTAGAAGGTTCTTCTACTGTTTCTGGAAGAATAACTTCTTTTAAAGAAAACGAAACAGAAAAGATTGAAAAAATTCGCGGCTGGTATTAAAGGAGATAATTATGGCAGACAAATATGGAACTTTATTAGATGAAAACAATAACAATTTTTATCCAAACACAAAAGCTACTTCTATTGAAGGTTTTGGAACTTTTGTAGCATCTGCAATAGATTTAGATTTAGGAACTTCTAATTACATTTTAACCGTAAATTCTAACGGGGACGGATTAAACTGGGTCCAACCATGGGAAGGTGCTACTATAAGTAATCAAGTAATAGAAGGTTCAAACCAAGCAGTTTCTTCGGGCGGTGTTTACAATGCTATTGAAAATGCTAAAGAAGAAATGGCTAGTGCAAAGAATATTTCTTTAGGGGCTTTATCCATTTCCAGTGGAATAAACATAATCACTGGAGTTCATACTTTGGAAAATTTTGTCGGGAAAACCTTTGTTTCCGAGGGTTATGATTTAGTTTTAATTTGTACCAAAGGCGAATATCAAACAGGGGCATATACTGGTTGGTCATGCAGATTTTTATCTATCAATCCAAACGGTACAACTATAAACGTTTCTGCCGCAACAAGTTGGAAATATATTTAGATTTTATTTTTAATCAAACTTTTATATAATAAAAAACGAGGTAGTAATGTATGTGGGTATATTTTAGTAAGAATGGTAGAGTAAGAAAACAATTAGAACACGGAATGCCGGCGAGACAAGGAACGGTTGGCTTTAAGATCGTTGCTGTTTTTGACGGCGATTATGTATATCCAGGAAACGAAGCAACAATTCAGTTTGCCGATCCAAACGGTGTTACTCTTGAAACCATTTATCGCATGGATTATGAAAACGAAATTGAATTTGATCCTCAGCCTGGAGAACAAGGTTTTTATCCTTTTGCTGGCGGAGAATATTATCAAGCTTATTCTTTTACTTGCAATGATTCTGCTATTTTTTCCCAATCAGGTTTATATACAGCTACAATTAGAATTTACAAAAACAATGAAGTTGTTGTTTCTGGACTATTAAGTATTGAAGTAGAAACCGCAGTAATGATTGATGAAGTTGTTTTAAGCCAAAGTAACTATGATGAATTAGTTTCAATGATTTCTTCAAAAATCGATGAAGGCGAATTAGATTACTATGTCACATTGGCAACAGATCAAGTTATTACAGGCAATAAAACATTTACTAATGGAATTACAGCTATGAACTCCATTACCTTAAACGGCCCAGTTGTGACTAATGATTCTTTAACCGCTAATGGTAATACCGTTTTGAACAAGAACTTAACGATTATTAATGATAGTAATTCAAATAATATTACTTCATTCGTACCATTCTATCAAAAGAACAGTATTAATATCGGTTTAGAAAATGGCAAAGATATTGTTATTACCAATTCTTCTAACTTAAATAACTTAATTACTTTAACCGCAATGAATCAAGCTGGAAAATACGGTAATCTAGTTATTGGTTCACTTGATGTCACCGCACCAAATTCCGATTTTTATATGAGTACATTAACCGCTGTTTCAGGAGTGCATGCGGGAGATATTTATGTTAATACTATCCGCCCAAGCACAACCTTATCAGTTCTTGGCAATATTAACATGAACGGATATGATTTGGCTTCCAAAAGTATTGTCAATTCAAGTTCCATCACAACTCAAAGTATCGTGGCAAATTGGGTTCGTACTGGTGATTTAAGACACGAAGGTGGAAGAACTTATTACTTCCCAGATGACAGTGACGTTCATCCAAAGAACCAAAGATTAATTACAGAACAAGATTTAGATGATAAATTTGCTAGTGTCAGTCCAGAATATGTTTCAATTACATGGGCGGAACTAAAAGCGGTTAGAGATGCTGGGGAGCTTGTTCCTGGCACACAATATAGAATTACGGATTATGAATTCACAACCGTTACGGCAAACACAAGTTCGGCTGGTCACGTTTTTGACATTATCGTTATTGCCGATGAC